>Ga0334888_1000085_pt1 | contig 146228 bp, 133 predicted proteins | sample GraSluR1_MG_FD_207227 | JGI IMG/M metagenome (GOLD analysis project Ga0334888, IMG submission 207227) | Sludge microbial communities from methane-producing bioreactor in Wageningen University, Netherlands - Granular Sludge_3_08-R1 | ecosystem: Engineered > Bioreactor > Anaerobic > Unclassified... | reverse complement strand
ACATAAATCATACATGATTAACATGAACGGAAATTCCTACCGTTTAAAGGAAACTCAGGATTGGCTTAATTCTCAAAAATAATTTTTTTTATTAAATGTGGGGTACTTTTCGTTTATTATATGGGGGCTTTTTCGCTTGACAAAAACACCATCTGCCATACCTGGTCTTGATGTTAGTTACCATCGGCCATAGAGGAATTTGAACCTGTTTCGTGCCCGCATCCTTACTGCTACAGTTTCCGTTACCATCGGCCATAGAGGAATTTGAACTCCCTTGACCGTCGATTTTTATTCCCATAACATCACGTTACCATCGGCCATAGAGGAATTTGAACAGACTTCCAATCAATGCCATCAGCCACAACGCCGCCCAGTTACCATCGGCCATAGAGGAATTTGAACTCGTTCTGTTTGCAAAGACTATACAAAAAATCTGGGTTACCATCGGCCATAGAGGAATTTGAACTAAAACTGGACAATGGCAGTCTGCTTTTTTTTGTCGTTACCATCGGCCATAGAGGAATTTGAACATTGTAAAAATGCTTGCCGGTTATCTATTACAAGGTGTTACCATCGGCCATAGAGGAATTTGAACCAGAAAAGTACACTCATGTAAACATGAGCGATTTAGAGTTACCATCGGCCATAGAGGAATTTGAACATGGAAGACCCAGTACCGTCCATGAGACCCGGCAAAGGTTACCATCGGTCATAGAGGAATTTGAACTCAAGACACTGGACGCAAGCGGAGAAGCGCTGCGCGGTTACCATCGGCCATAGAGGAATTTGAACCAAAATGGGCTGTGACCGGGTTCTACTGCAATTTGGTTACCATCGGCCATAGAGGAATTTGAACATACTCAGGGGGTGAGCTAATATGACTACTGCAAGTTACCATCGGCCATAGAGGAATTTGAACTTCGTTCTCGCATTCCCATATGCCTCCGCGAAATGAGTTACCATCGGCCATAGAGGAATTTGAACGACAGACTTATACATCATAGCGATTATCTGAGCGTTCGTTACCATCGGCCATAGAGGAATTTGAACGAGGCAGGAGTGGAAGGCAGCAAAAAAGAGCTGTCTGTTACCATCGGCCATAGAGGAATTTCACTACTTCCAGTCTGCGTGGAATTGTCAAATTTAGTTAAGCGTCTATATAATAGAATTTTGGCATATTTACTCCCGGGATTGCATATGGCTAATATGGCTATATTCTGCTAAAATGGGGGCAAGCTTTTATGGAAGGGGTATATATAATGCCAATTGTAGCAATAGGCGAAGCTAAAAATAACTTGACTAAATTGCGGAGGGAAGCGCTGACCGGTAAAGAATTTTTACTGGCTGATACCAGGCGTAAAGATGAACAACCGGTATCTCTGATTTCTACTGTATTACTTGGTATCTCAGGCGAGTAATCCGCTGTGATAATGATAAAGGAATGTTAAATAAAGTTCTTGATGTGGATAGTTTGAGTGACTGATGGACTATACATTTACCTGGGATGATCTCGTAAAAATATGTAAAAAGCTCGGCATGAAACAGCAGAGCAATATATTGACGGTATCACCACTTTTGTCTGTTTATCATATAATAGCCTAGAACAGGAGAGTGGTGATTTTTATGGAGATTTCTATGAAATTCGGGGATGGGGAGCCGGAAAAGCGAACGGCTCTTTCCTGTCTGGCACCAGAAGTATTACCGGCCAGAGATTCTTTTCTGGAATTGGAAAATCTAATAGGATTAAGGGAGGTAAAACGAACTCTGGCAGAAGTAACTGCTTTTTCTCTTATTCAGAACAAAAGGTCAGAATTGAACCTGAAGACGGATTCTACAGCTTTGCATATGGTTTTCAAAGGTAATCCCGGTACGGGGAAGACTACTGTTGCCAGAATCCTGGGACAGATTATGAAGGACATAGGTATACTGAGCAAGGGGCATCTTTTGGAGGTGGAGAGGGCAGATCTGGTAGGTGAATACATCGGACATACAGCACAAAAGACCAGGGAACTATTGAAAAAAGCTCTGGGGGGGATTATCTTTGTTGATGAGGCTTATACTCTGGCCCAGGGGGGAGAAAAGGATTTCGGCAAGGAGGCGATTGCAGCTCTGGTCAAGGCTATGGAAGATAATCGGGAAAACCTCATCGTAATTCTGGCCGGTTATACTCAGGAAATGGAAAGCTTCTTGCGTTCCAATCCAGGCTTGAGGTCACGCTTTCCTATACACATCCATTTTAGTGATTATGATAGTGAGGAATTGTTTCAAATAGCTTTAAAAATGTATAATGAAAGGGACTATGAATTGAGTAACAGATGCCGGTGGAAGCTAAAGAAAAGCCTGGAAGAATTTGTCAAGGGGCGCCATCCACACAGTGGTAATGCCAGGTATGTAAGGAATATGATAGAGAAATCTATCAGGTTGCAGGCATTGAGGATTGTTGATAAAAAATATATTACCCGCAAGGATTTAATAAGCATAGAGGAAAGAGATTTGCCTGATTCAGGGAGTATAAGTAATTAAGATTTTGAAAGCGGTGAAAAACATTGAATTCCATGGAGATAATAAGGCAGGCAGAACTAAGCCTGAGAGAAATATTTGCAGGATTTGAGGATATAGCTTATGAGAATCAGGCCAAGGTATTAAAAGCTTTCCAGAAACAGCGAATCAGAGAATATCATTTTAATCCTTCCACAGGTTATGGTTATGGCGATATGGGCAGAGATACCCTGGAAGATATTTATGCGGATATTTTTGCAGCAGAGGATGCTCTGGTGCGTTCTCAGCTGGTTTCCGGTACCCATGCCATATCTGCCTGTCTTTTTGGTCTCTTGAGGACAGGAGACCGCCTGCTCTCCATCACCGGCAGTCCTTATGATACTCTGGCCAGTATTATAGGCAGGGACAAGAAAAACCGTGGTACGCTGGTGGAAAGGGGAATAACATACGAGGAAATAGCCCTGAAAGAGATGGGTGAACCGGATATGCAGGCTATTTCCCAGGCAATAAGCGAAGATATCACAATGGTTTTGATTCAGCGTTCACGGGGCTATAATCTGCGGCCTTCTCTGGATGTCGATGAAATTGCCGCATTAATCAAGCTAGCAAAAGAAAAGAGCCCGGATACTATTGTGATGGTGGACAATTGCTATGGTGAATTTACTGATTATAGAGAACCCAGCCAGTGTGGAGCTGATATTACAGCTGGCTCTCTGATTAAGAACCCGGGTGGTGGACTGGCTCCCTCAGGTGGGTATATTGTTGGAAAAAGAGACTTGGTTGAACAGGTGGCCTTTCACATAACTGCACCTGGTCTGGGCAAGAAACTCGGTGCCAGCTTGTTAAACAACAGATTATTGTACCAGGGTTTGTTCCTGGCTCCCCATGTTGTTCTCCAGGCTTTGAAAGGAGCAGCCCTGTTGGCACATGTATTTGAACAGCTTGGTTATAGGGCTTTCCCGAAATGGAATGAAAAACGGGGAGATATTGTACAGGCTATTCAGTTAAACGATTCCCAAGAGGTACTGAACTTTTGCCAGATTATCCAGAGCAGTTCTCCGGTAGACTGTGATGTAAGACTGGAGTACGCTGAGCTGCCCGGCTATGATGACGAAATAGTGATGGCTGCCGGGACATTTGTGCAGGGTTCTTCGATTGAAATGTCCTGTGATGCGCCGTTACGGGAGCCGTATTGTGCTTTTATTCAGGGCGGATTAACCTATGAACACTGCCGCTATGTGGCTATGAATCTGCTGGAATCTTTTGCTTTGAAGTCCAAATAGCTCCAAGTGCGGGCAGAATACAAGCCTGGAGCATGTAGAAGGAAATGAAAAGCGAAGCTATACTCTATAGCTAATAAGCTATTATAAAAATATAGCTGTAAAATAAAGGGGAGGTAGTGATATGGTAACTGAAGTTCTGGTTTTAATAGCGGTCATTATTATAATGCTTCTGGGGGTAGCAGGTACTGTTGTTCCGTTTATTCCAGGCATTCCTTTGATTTTGATTTCTATTGCGGCTTATGGATGGTATGAAGGCTTTGAACTTATAGGGCCCAAATATCTGGCAATTATGACAGGGATAACAGTACTGGCTGTTTTTCTCGATTATTTATCAACGGTTCTGGGAGCAAAATATTTTGGCTCGAGTAAAAAGGGTATGTGGGGATCTTTGCTCGGTACTTTTGCCGGGCTGTTCATTTTTCCGCCTCTGGGCATTTTAATTGGTCCGTTCCTGGGGGCATTTATTGGAGAATACCTGGAATTAAAAGACATAGAGAAAGCGGCCAAAGTTGGTGTGGGGACTGTGGTGGGATTGTTTTCAGGGACAGTTGTCAAGCTGATTCTGGCATTGATTATGCTGATATCCTTCCTTATTTTAGTGTTTTAAGGCTTATAGAAGCGAGACTTTTCCTTTGCTGGCGGGATGATGTAAGAAAAACACTGCAGATTAATAAAAGTAGGCTTGGATAGCATGAACTCTGCAAGGCATTCCGGGATAATTATACAGTATTCATTAATATTTTTGATTGCTATGGAAAAATTAATATGATATGCTTTCTTAGCTGATCTAAGAAGAGTATCTTGAGGAGGAGAAATGGTGAACAGGGAAAAAATATTTGAGAAAGTCAAAGAGGAAAACGTTAAATTCATTCGCCTGCAGTTTACCGACATACTAGGAGTTATGAAGAGTATTTCAATCACCGTTGAACAGCTGGAAAAGGCCCTGGATGGGGAATTAATGTTTGATGGCTCATCTATCGAAGGTTTTGTGCGTATTGAAGAATCTGATATGTATCTGAAGCCTGATCCCGATACTTTTCTGGTATTGCCCTGGAATCACCCCAATTCCGAAAGTAAAACAGCCAGGTTGATATGTGATATATATGACTCCACAAATAAGCCTTTTATAGGCTCGCCACGCTATGTTCTGCAAAAGGCCTTACAGGAGGCAGCAGATTGCGGTTATACCATGTATGTTGGTCCAGAACCGGAGTTTTTTATGTTTCATCTGGATGAAAATGGCCTGCCAACGGTAAAGACACATGATAAAGCCGGCTATTTCGATTTGCCCCCGGTGGATAAAGGGGAAGATGCGCGGCGGGACATGGTGGAGACCCTTCAGAGTATGGGATTTGAGATTGAAGCAGCTCATCATGAGGTAGCACCCGGACAGCATGAGATTGATTTTAAATATAAGGATGCGCTAACAATTGCCGATAGTATTGTTACCTTCAGAATAGTCGTCAGGACAGTGGCTCAACACCATGGCCTGCATGCTACTTTTATGCCCAAACCGGTTTACGGTATTGCCGGTTCCGGAATGCATCTGCACGTATCACTCTTTAAAAATGGGGAAAACATATTCTACGATGCTGAGAAGGAAGATGGATTGAGCGATACCTGCCGCCACTTTATTGCGGGAGTCATTGAACATGCCCGGGCAATATCGGCTATTACCAGTCCGACAGTCAATTCTTACAAAAGACTGGTTCCGGGTTATGAAGCTCCGGTTTATATTGCCTGGTCATATAGAAACAGGAGCCCGCTAATCAGGATACCAGCCCGGAGGGAAATAGGTACCCGGATAGAACTGCGTAATCCTGATCCGAGCTGTAATCCCTATCTGGGCCTGGCAGTTGTTCTTAAAGCCGGTCTGGAAGGAATAAAAAATGGCATAGAACCTCCACATCCCATTGACCAGAACATTTATGAAATGGATTTGGCTACCAGGAATCTAAACCAGATTAAATCTCTCCCGGAAAATTTATACGAAGCTATTAACGAAATGCGTAACGATGAATTGATTAAAGAAGCCCTGGGGGAACACATTTATTCCAGATTCATCCTGGCTAAAATAAGAGAGTGGGAAAACTACAGTTCCAGGGTTTATGATTGGGAACTCAACGAGTACCTGGAAAAATTCTAGAATGCTATACGTAAGGGGCAAGGAATGAGGTTAAAAACTAATCTCTTGCTCCTTAGCTCCTTACTGACTGAATTACATCCTGCGCAATAAACCGGCTACCTTTCCGGCTATCTGCACGTAGTCCGCAATTATAGGCTCCATTGAACTGTTTTCCGGTCTCAGTTCTATATAGCCTTCTTTTTTATAGTAGCGTTTCACGGTTGCTTCATCTTCCAGGAGGGCTACTACAATTTCCCCGTTGTTGGCATTTGCCTGCTGTCTGACGATCAGAAAGTCTCCATCCATTATTCCGGCATCTATCATGCTCTCGCCCTTGACCTGGAGGATAAAATGGGTACCCTGACCCATGAAATCCACAGGAACAGGCAAATAATAATCAATGTTTTCTTCAGCGAGAATAGGCGAGCCGGCAGCTACATTGCCCAAAACCGGCAGGGGAATGGTCTCGCTGACAATTTCTGCTGTATCCACAGGTATAATGGCCCGGGGTTTACTGGCATCTCTTTTCAGCAAGCCTTTTTCTACCAATTGTTGCAGGTGGGAATGTACAGTAGAACTTGATTTTAAACCTACAGCTTTACCAATTTCTCTCACAGAGGGCGGATATCCTCTGGTTTTAATTTCATTTTTTATGAACTCAAGTATCAACTCTTGTCTTTGACTTATAGTATTTTTCACAATATTTTACCTCCCTGGGATTTGAGGTAATTATAACATATATTGGTATACAAAAACAGCTGTTCGGATGATTATTTATTGCCAGAAACTATCTGCAGAAGCGTTTTCAATACTGGCCAGAAATCTTTTCCTGGCACCGGGATAGCAGGTCTCAATCTGCTCCAGCAATTGAGCTATTTCATCCCTTTTGGTGAAGCCATCTGCCGGGCAGGGATTTTCCAGAGGAATAAAGCCTGAAGAATTGATAAAAAGGTTAATTTCAGACTCCTCTACATAAATAAGAGGTCGGATAACAGTTATATCTATTCTGTCCAGGTAGGTCCTGGGTTTAAAAACATGAAAACGGCTTTCGTAGAGCATGGACATGAACAGTGTGTTTACCGCATCATCCAGATGATGCCCGAGGGCCAGCTTATTGCAGGAATTATTTTTGGCTGTTCTGTTCAAGGCACCACGCCGCAAATTGGCACAAAGTGAGCAGGGGTTCTTTTCTTGGCGGGCCTCGAAAACAAGCTGGGCGATATTGGTTTTTTTGACCAACAGTGACAAGTTTAATGATGAGCAGAACTCAGCTAAAGAGGAAAGGTCAATCTGCCAGCCCAGGTCTAAATAAATCGGGCAGATTTGGAATTCCACGGGAGTATTCTTTTTAAACATATCCAGGAAATAGAGCATAGTATAACTGTCTTTCCCACCGGAAAGGCCGACTGCAACATGGTCGCCATTTTCTATTAAGGCGTATTTTTTATTGGCATCTCTTATTTTCTTTAATATCCGTCTGCTCAGGCCTTTGCTAATGTTTTTAGATATAATCTATCATCCTTTTCCGAGCTGAAGTTTGTGCATAATTGTAAACTCAAATCTGCCATTCTGAGAGTCAGCGAAGCCATTTTGATTTAGAGCAAGTGAAAATAAGTATGAGGGTATATTGCATGATTCTTTTTCTGGGATTTAAATTTATCGAATTGAATCCCAGAAGAATATACCTATGCAAAAGTCTTAACTCTAAGATATTTTTATTATTCGCCCGCTGTTTTGGCTGGTTTATGCAGATAAAAATCGTTGATAAGCTGGACCGGGTGAATTACCCGGCAATTCCATTTGTGCCTTTGCGTACCATACCTGAGCTGCATCATACAACTGGGGCAGCAGGTAGCTATCATATCGGCACCGGTTTCCATGGCATTGTCCATTTTTTTGTCCAGTATCTTCATGGACATATCATAATGAGTAACACTATAGGTCCCTGAACCTCCACAGCAGGTATTGGCATTTTTCATTTCCACCAACTCAATTCCCGGAATGCGCTGCAACAGTTCCCGGGGCTGGCTTTTGATCCCCTGGGCATTAGCCAGATGGCATGGATCGTGATAAGTAACCCGCCTTTTTTCACTGAGATTATCCCCATCCATCTCAATTTTCAAAACATCGACCAGAAACACGGTGAGATCCATTACTTTTTCAGCAAAAGCATAGGCTGTATCTTCGATCTTCAAGCCTTTGAACAAGAATTCCATATTTTTGCGGGAAAGGGCTGATGAACATGAGGCACAATCAGTAATAATATAATCAAATTCATAGGAATTAAATATCTTAATATTATGAGCTGCCAGGCGCCGGGCAGTTTCAAGTTTTCCATTGGCAATATGGGGCAAACCGCAGCATTTGCTTTCTCTGGGGATTATGACTTCACAACCGTTAAGGGTGAGGACATTGACCGTAGCCAGGGCTACTTCCGGATTCAAGAGGTCTGTACCACAGCCCAGAAAATATCCCACGGTATATTTTTTTTCTCCTTTGGCCTTGTTGACTTCCGGGAGCTGGCTGCGGGCAGAGCGTGACGGAACACTGTCAAGCATCTTTTCCGCTTTTGACAGATCTCCAGGGAGTATTTTCGTAAGCCCGATATTTCGGGCAAGTTTTTGCAGCCCCAGTTTTTGCACTCCTCCCATGAGCATGGTAGAGGTTTTCAGAAGCCCTGGGCTGGTCCACAGGGTGTCAAAGACCAGCTCTTTTCCCAGGCTGGGGTTTTTTTCATATATATAGGCTCTGGCTGCTGCATTTAATTCGTGAATATCTATTCCTGACGGGCAATTAACCGTGCAATTCTCACACAAGAGGCAGGCACTGAGTTTCTCGTAGACCTTGTGGTCTGGCTCAACTTTATCATCCCTTAACATTTGGACAATAAAGACATGTCCCCGGGGGGCAGCAGTCTCATTTTTTACTTCTGCAAAAACCGGGCAAACGCTCCTGCATTTACCACAGCGAACACATTTCATAAGTTGTTCTTTTATGGGCGGTAAATCTTTAAAATTCATGGCACCAACCTTCTCTGTTTAAAATTTGCATTGGTGTAGAAAATAATCTAAGAGAATTAATAATTGGCCTAAAAAACTTTGCCGGGATTCATTATTCCTTTGGGATCAAAGGCTTCCTTGGCCTTGCGCATATATTCCACAGCTTTGCCGTGTTCTGCTTCGGCATACGGGCGGCGAACTGCTCCTACACCATGTTCTCCGGTTGTAGTACCCCCCATTTCAATAGCCAGCAGGTGTATTTCGTCAACCATCTTCAGGACTTTTTCCACTTCGTCAGGATTTTCAGGGTTTATTACCGGTGCTGTATGCACATTACCGTCACCTATATGACCATAGTTAACTACCTTGATTCCATATTTATCACCCAGAGCTCTGATAGCCCTGAGGGTATCAGCTACACGTGAAAGCGGCACACTGATATCTTCGCCGGCAAATATTCTGCTGCCATCGGGACGAACCCTTGCAGCAGCAGTTGCGGTCACACTTCTGCCTTCCCACAATTCAGTCATTCTTTTTTCTTCTGTAGCCCATTCAACCGACCGGGCTCTTTTTTTGGCTATCTGCTGAATTATTTCTCCCTCAAAATCCACACTGGGAGGATTACCATCGACTTCAAAGAGGAGAATAGCTTCGGCTGCGGGGAGATTAATTTCCGGTTTGAATTCGTTAACTGCTGTTATTGCTGAACTGTCCAGGATTTCTATTCCCGAAGGCAATACTCCTGCCTGATAAACATCCAGTACGGTAGCCGGTGCATCATCCAGGCAATCAAAAACTGCCATGGCAATCCCCCGGGCTCGTGGTTTGGGAAAGCATCTCAGCCTTATCCTGGTGATAATTCCCAATACGCCCTCGGAACCTACCATGAATTTGGTCAGGTTTATGCCGGAAACATTTTTTATTGCCCTGGATTTCATGCCCCCGGTAATAATTACATCTCCATTGGGCATAACTACTTCCAGACCCAGAACATAAGGCTCAGTAGCCCAGTACTTGACCGCTCTCAAACCTGATGCATTATTGGCCACCATTCCGCCGATAGTACACATCTTGCTGCTGCCGGGATCAGGAGGAAAAAAGAGGTTATACTTGGCCAGTTCATCATTAAGATTGGCGTGAATTACCCCTGGTCTTACAATAACCTGCATATTACGTGCATCTATTTCAACAATCTCGTCCCATGTGGAGAGGTCGAGGACTATTCCGCCGTTTACCGCAATACAGCCTCCGGTTTCGCCGGTACCGGCTCCCCGGGGAACTATATTAATGTTATTTTCCCAGGCAAAGCGCACCACCTGCTGAACTTCTTCAGTAGATGTGGGCATAGCTACTGCAAATGGATTACTGGGTTCCAGCTTGGTTAAAAATGAGCTGTCATAAGAATAGTACATTAAGTCGAGCTCATCGACCAGGACCTTTTCTTTGCCCAGTATTTTTACGAGTTCTTTCCCGATAATGGCTTTTTCCATAAGTTCGCTCCTCCTCTAAAGCCTTGTGTTTAAATCCCTGCCTATTATAACATAAGAAAGCCCTACAAATTACAGTAAAATACAGTAATGCTATACTGCCAGAATTGCTTGATAAATGTGGCGCCAAGGCAAAAAAGCGAAATAAAGAAGCTCTAATAGTTTAAAAGTATACAGTTTTTTAATTTTGAATCCACGGCAGCTTTTTCGGCAGGCACTTGATTGGATTGCATCCTTTTTATCGGAAATCACCATGAAAGGGATGCAGGCTATTCACGATCATATTTGCCAGGCAGAGAAATCAGGCAATAGAAATATGCATCTATTGCTTTTGGATGAAATGAACAATAAACTATGATAAATGATAAATGATTTCCGCACAGTTCAATGGATGCCTTTTTAGAACCTGGAAAAACTAATTTATGCAGTATTAAACATTAAACAGCTATGGATGGAATTTTCCTGTGCTGCAAGATGCCAGTGTTCGCTGTGAAAGGAATTGCGGGAATAAACAATGCTCTCTGTCCATAAAATAGCAGAAACAAACAATTATAGGAGAAAAATATGTATTCTGATATTCTGAAAATTATACCTGAAGACAGGGTAAAGGCAAACGAAGAAATGAAATGGCATACGAGTTTCCAGATAGGCGGCCCGGTTGATCTCATGCTTTTTCCCGGGAATTGCGGGGAGTTGCGTGAGCTTATCAAATACTGTCGTGGAAAAAGCACAGCTTTTTTTGTCTTTGGCCTGGGAAGCAATTTGCTGGTTAGAGATAAAGGGTTTCGTGGTATAGCCATTAAAACCAATGGCTTAAATTCCTATTCCATTGTGGGGGAGAATATTATTGCTGAAGCAGGCGTAAGCCTTTCTGAACTGGCGAGAATAGCAGCAGATAATTCGCTCAGCGGGTTGGAATTTGCTGAAGGAATTCCAGGGAGCCTGGGCGGTGCGGTAGTAATGAATGCCGGTGCCTATGATGGAGAAATGAAAAGTGTTTTATTAGAGGTCGCAGCTATTGACGCCAAAGGCAATGAAAAAATTTTTAAGTCCCATGAAATGAAAATGGGCTATCGAAGCAGCATTTTTCAAGAAGAGGATTATATAGTGGCTTCAGCTACTATTGAACTGCAGCGGGGAATCATGAAAGAGATCAAGGCGAAGATGGAGGATTTTGCGATCAGGAGAAGGGAAAAGCAGCCTCTGGATCTGCCCAGTGCAGGCAGCACTTTCAGGAGGCCGGAAGGGTTTTACGTCGGGCCCATGCTGGAGAAAATGGGCCTTAAGGGATTTAGAATCGGGGGAGCAGAAGTATCAAGAAAGCATGCAGGCTTTATAGTAAATGCTGGCAATGCCACAGCATCGGATGTATTAAAGCTGATAGAATATATCAGGGCGAAAGCGCAAGAGCAATATGGTGTAAACCTGCAGCCGGAAGTAAGAATCCTGGGAGAAGAATAATAACAGCCCGGGGTCTTTTTGCTCGCTCTGGCAGTTCATTTGAAGCTTTTGATAGTGATAGACAGCAAGGAGATTTCTATGAAAGTACTCTTATGTACATTAAATGCAAAATATATTCATTCATCACTGGCCCTGGCTTATCTGAAAGAATCCTGCCGGAGTGATGCCTGGGAAATAATACTCAGTGAATATACGATTAATGAGAAAACTCAGGATATTATGTCCGCAATATTTCTGGAGAAAGCAGATATTATCTGTTTTTCCTGTTATATATGGAATATTGAGGCTATTCTGGAGATCTGTAATGACTATAAAAAGGTTTCCCCGGATACAGTTATTATTCTGGGAGGCCCGGAAGTTTCATTTAATGCCCGGCAGTTATTGGCTGAAAACGAGGCAGTAGATATTATAGTCCGCGGGGAAGGGGAGTATTGTCTGAATAAAGTCCTGGAACATTTGTCTTCCAACAGAGCACTGACTGCAATCAAAGGTATTAGTTATAGAGAAAATGGCTCAGTATTGGAGAACGAGGATCAGGAGTTGATAGCTGACCTTGACCTTATACCACCACCGTACAAAGAGAACATGGAGCAGTTAAAAAACAAATTGGTTTATTATGAAACTTCGCGTGGTTGTCCATTTAACTGTGCTTATTGTTTGTCTTCAACTATAAAAGGAGTCAGGTTTTTTTCACTCCCACGGGTTAAAAGGGATCTGCGGTATCTGATTGAACAGGGAATAAAAAAAATCAAGTTTGTTGACCGAACATTCAACTGCAATGAAAAGCGCAGTAAGGAGATTATGCAGTTTATCATCGGGCAGCAGGGGACAAGCAGGTTTCATTTTGAGATATGTGCCGATTTATTATCCCCGGAAATGCTGGATTTTCTGGCACAGGTGCCCCCGGATTTATTCGATTTTGAGATAGGGATACAATCGACCTGTAATGAAACATTGCGGGCGGTAAACCGGAAGAGTGACTGGAGCAAACTCAGGAACAATATTTTACAGCTCTTGTCTGCTGGAAACATACATATTCACCTGGATCTGATTGCCGGCTTGCCTGAAGAAAGCTATGAACGTTTTGGCAGATCTTTTAATGATGTTTATGAACTGAATCCTCATGTTATTCAACTGGGTTTTTTAAAAATGTTGAAGGGTTCCAATGTCCGTTTGCTGAGTGCCAAATACGGCTATAAGTTCCAGGAAAAGCCTCCATATCAGGTTTTATCGCATGATTGTTTAAGCTATGAGGAAATAATTAAACTGGGGCATATTGAAGATCTGCTGGATCGTTATTTCAACTCGAAGAATATGGAAAACAGCATAGCATATATGATCAACAGGATTTATTCAGGGAATGCTTTCAAATTCTACGAATCACTGGCTTCGTACTGGGAAGAGAAAGAACTTTTTTCTATTGGGCACAAAAGAGAAACCGAATACCGCATTATTAATGACTACAGCAAAGTTTTTCACAGCGAACACCAGACAGAACTGAACGAATTGTTGAAATATGATTATTTTCTCAATAATAAATCCTATCAAGCACCGGCAGGCATAGTATCTCATAACCCGGAGAAAATAAATGAAATACTCTATGCCTGCCTTAAAGACGAAAACTTTGTTTCAGAACGTCTTCCGTTTCTGCTATCGAGAACAGTACGGGAAATAAGAAGGCAGGTTCATCTGGAATACTTCAGCTATGATCCCATAGAACACGGATATTTCAACAGACCCAGGCCTTTCTTGTTTGTTTATGACAATGGACAAAAAAAGGCCAGGCAAGTTATATCTCTGTGAAATAGAGAAACATAGGGATTTTGCAGTATAATTAATACACTTGAAATAAATTAAATGGATTATAAGTAAAGTCCAAAAAACCCGGGGTTAAATGCAACCCCGGGTTTTTGAACGTATTAACCTAAACTAACTTGGCATCATAATCAGCCTTAAAATGCTCTATCGTACTGAGTACCGGAGCAGGAGCAGCCTGGCCCAGCCCGCAGAGACAGGCTTTGCTCATAACCTTCCCGAGTCTGCTCAAGAGGGCTACGTCATTTGCGGTTCCTTTTCCATTGTTCAGTCTGCCCATGATTTCGTGCATTCTCTTGGTACCTTCACGGCAGGGAGTACATTTACCACATGATTCATGTTCAAAGAATTTAGAAATACGCTCGACAACATCTACTATGTTCCTGCTTTCATCCATTACAAATACAGCTCCGGAACCCAGAGCAGCACCGATCTTGCCCATGGAATCAAAATCAATGGACGTATCGAGATTTGCCTCGGGAATAAAGCAACCGGATGTTCCACCTATTTGCACTGCTTTGAAGCCTTTGCCACCTTTAATCCCACCGCCAAATTCATAAATAACTTCGCGAATGGTAGTATTGGTAGGTACCTCAAAGAAGGTTCTGTTGTTCACATCGCCGGTCAGGGTAACGACTTTGGTTCCCGGATAATTGCTGGCACCAATGCCGGCATACCAGTCAGCACCTTTTTCCAGGATAACTGGAATGTTAGCGAAAGTCTCAACATTATTAACAATTGTAGGCTTTTGCCAGAGTCCTTTGACCGGTGGGAAGGGAGGTTTAAAACGGGGTTCCCCCCTGTTTCCCTCAATAGATTCTATCAGGGCACTTTCTTCACCACAGACATAAGCTCCGGCACCCATGCGTACTTCTATATCAAAGTCGCCCAGAACACCTTTATCTTTTGCTTGAGCTATGGCTTTATTCAGTATCTCCACTACATATGGATACTCACCACGGCAGTAGATGTATCCTTTATTGGCTCCAATAGCATAACCACAAATAGCCATACCTTCCAGAACGCTTTGCGGGTCGTTTTCCATTATAGTCCGGTCTTTATATGTGCCGGGCTCGCCTTCATCAGCATTGCATATTACATATTTTTGATCAGAATCGATTCCATAGGAAAAAGACCATTTCATACCACAGTTGAATCCGGCACCGCCACGGCCTCTAAGACCGGACTTTTTGACTTCTTCAATCAGTTCTTTTCTATCCATACTGCGGGCTTTTTCAAGAGATTTATATCCCCCGGCCGCAATATATTCATCAAGTTTAAGGGGATCTATTTTTCCCAGGTTGCGTAATACAATACGCATTTCTTCAGCCATTATTTTCCCTCCTTTCCTCACCCTAATATTCGGCCAGTATAGCAGGAATCTTATCAGGACTAAGATCCCCGTATGGTTTGCTGTTTATTGTGATTACCGGGGTTGCCTGGCACTGACCAACACATTCTGTAAATTCCAGGGTGAATTTGCCATCAGCAGTAGTTTCACCCATCTTAATATTGAGTTCTTTTTCCAGAGCAGCTACGATGTCCGCAGCGCCTGCTACATGACAGGGTGCGCTCTCACAAATCCGAATTACGTTTTTACCTCTTTTGCCTACTTTGAAATAGGAATAAAAAGTAGCTACGCCATATGCTTTGGCATAAGGTATATCAAAAGCCTTGGATGCTGCCAGAACTGCGTCTTCCGGGATATAACTGTATTCACGCTGAATAGCATGATAGGCTTCTATCAATCCCCCTGGGATAAATTTGTATTTATTGATAATATACTTGTAATCTGCCACTGTTATTTCACCTCCTTGATCCCGTTAAATCTATTTTGAGAACTGGATTATCATTATTCCAAGCCAGTTTAGTTGTATTACTGGTATGCGAGGATGGGTTGAGAAGAATTACCGACACCTCCATACCAGCCTCTAAAGGAAGATGTCCTGCTGGGAGTTCAATCAGAGCATTGCAATTCATAAGTGAGCGCTGCATTCCCGGTTTTTGACCTGGCAATACGCTCACCTTCCAACCCTCGGGACCACAACTTGCATATCCTCTAAGAAATCTGTGCGGACCTCCTTTACGCGGGTAAGAATTTACACACTGAGCTGAAACTCTCTGCAAATCTGCTTTAATTCCCTGAAGCGCACGTACTACCGGGGCAACGAAAAGCTGGTATCCTACCATGCAGGCCGCAGGATTTCCTGAAAGCGATATCATCAGGGTAGAATTCAATAGAGCTGCTCCATTGTGCCCGCCTGGCTGGATAGGGACATCCCAGAAAAGACTCCTGGCTCCAAGCTGTTCAAATAATAAACGGGATTCATCACCGGTTCCCGAGTATGTGCCCCCAGTGGTCAGCACCAGATCAACACTATCCAGCAATTCCAATATTGAATTTTCGAGTTCGCCTGGACTTTTTTTACCTGAATATTCGAGGGTGATAAGCTCTCCACCGTCAATTGCAAGATAAGAAGCCAGGAGGGGACCGTTACTATCCCTTATTTGTCCTGGCATGAGATCACTGGTAAACGGAACAACCTGCTTTCCCAAACTCAAGATGGCCGCTTTCGGGCGCCTGTGAACCAGGACTTTTTCCAGGCCAAAGGCTGCCATTAAGCTTATCAGACCAGGAGTGATCATGGTGCCGAAGCCAGCAAAGATTTCTCCCTTTGGAAAATCCTCACCCGGAACTTTTATATTGCTGCCGGTTATTATTTCTCCCGAAAAACTAAGCTGATTTCCTTCCACTGTAGCTTGTTCCCAGGGAATAACTGCAACTGTAGCTTCTGGTACAGGTCCTCCAGTTTTTACCGCGACAGCCTGGCCTTTTCCCAAAGGGCCTCCGGGGGTCTCGCCATCACCAAGGTAGTTTCTGAGAATAAAGGTCTGCTTGCTGTCACTATTGTCAGCATGTACGGCAAATCCATCGACAGCTGCTTGCTGATAGAGAGGTATACTCCAGGGAGCAGTTAAGTCATGGAAACTAACTCTGCCCAGAGCCTCCATAATTGAAACAGTCTCAGACGGGAGCGGCTGCAAAGCATTTAGCAGTATTTTTTGAGCTTCGGTTAAATTAAGAGCAATTTGCACTTATATCTTCCTCCATAACAGGCTTATATACTTTTTCCAAAGGAACAAACAGGATAACGACACACTTCACATTCTTCGCAGAGGCCACCGTGTCCCAGTGCCATTACTTCAGCCCGGTTTATACGATCTCCGGCCATAATCCTTGGGAGTAACAGGTCAAAGGTAGTTCTCCTGGCATACAATGCTCCACCAGGAACACCACAGATAGGAACCTGCCCAAGGTAAGCGAGCATAAACTGAGATCCAGGCAAAACCGGAGCCCCATAAAAGACAATGTCTGCTCCTGTTGCTTTTATTCCTGCCGGGGTAACATCATCAGCATCTACGGACATACCGCCGGTAATGAAAATAAGCTCAGCTCCTTTTTCGATAAATTTCTCGATTTCCTGTGCAATTAATTCCGAATCATCAGGGACCAATACCTGTTCCAGGAGTTCAGCTTCAAAAGGTTTAATCTTTTGCCGGATCAGGGGACAAAAAGCATCGGGTATACGGCCTTTATATACTTCATTGCCACTGGTGATAAGTCCTATCTTATATGGGATAAACTCCTTAATCTCAAAAAGGGGAGCAGGAGTAGAACATAGTTTTTCCGCTTTATCCAATTTGTTTATTGGAATAGTAAGGGGAATTATTCTGGTTCCTGCAACTGTCTGATCCTTTTCCACCACCCGATTATTGTGCAGGCTGGCAAAAATAACATCTTCCAGATTATTGACAAGACTAAGCTGCTCAACCCTGACTTTAAAAAGACCTTTATTTCTAGCTTTAATATTCAGCCTTCCCTGACGTGGTTCAGCCCACATTAAGCCTGGACCACAGGCATGTTCAGCCAGTCTCAGGGCGGCATCGTCTTCATGGACAATATCAGGGTCCGAATCCCAGACGAAAACATTTTCTTTTCCCAGATCCTTGAGCCCCGGAATATCTTCCTGGCTGATTACTTTACCTTTTTTATAAGCCGGGTACTGGTCTTTCCCAGGAATAACTCTGGTTATATCATGACACAGAACCGAACCTACTGCCTCTGTTACAGGTATTTTCCGCATTACATATCCTCCTAGAGTTTAACTATACTTACAGCACAGGCTTTATATTCACCGGTTCCGGTAATAGGATCCAAAACATCAGATGTAACCGCATTGGTAGGACTTTCGGTGTAATGGAAAGACATCCATATTACGCCTGGAAGGACGCGGTCAGTAACCTTAACACTGGTGGTTAATTCACCGCGGCGAGATGCAACCTTCACTTTGTCTCCGGTTCTGATATTCAGCACTGCTGCATCATGAGGATTTACTTCTGCCCATTCACGATCCCATATGCTGGCTATACCTGATGAATATGGAGTTGTTACATTGTAATGCTGCAGTATTCTGCCTGTGGAAAGCAGATAGGGATATTCGCTGTCAGGTGTTTCACCAGGTGCTTGATGCTCGATAGCCTGGAAAGCACCCAGACCACGGGTGAATTTCCCGGCATGCAGATAAGGTGTGCCAGGATGGTCAATAGTGGGGCAGGGCCATTGTATACCCTTGGCTGCCATTTTCTCATAAGTAACTCCAGCCATTGAAGGTGACAGTGAAGCCATTTCGTTGAAAATTTCTTCCGGGTGACTGTAATTAACAGGATAGCCCATTTTATTAAACATCATACAGATTGTCTGCCAGTTTGCCTGACCGGGGATAGGCTCGATTGCTTTACGACATCTCTGGATGCGGCGTTCGGTATTGGTAAAGGTCCCATCACATTCTGCGAAACTGGCGGCAGGAAGAACTACATCTGCATATTCAGCTGTTTCTGTAAGGAAAAGTTCCTGCACTACTAAAAACTCAAGGTTTGCCAGTCCAGAACGGATGTGATTGCTGTTGGGATCAGTTAATACCGGGTTCTCGCCCAGAATATACATGGCCTTTACTTCGCCCTCATTGGCTTTTTCAAACATTTCCGGTATCTTTAAGCCAACCTTGTTTGGAAGTTTTACGTTCCAGGCTTTTTCGAATTTTGCCTGGACTTCTGGCAGGGTTACATTCTGATAGGCGGGATAGACATTGGGTAAGGCTCCCATATCACAGGCGCCCTGAACATTATTCTGTCCGCGAATGGGGTTAACACCGGTGCCTGGACGGCCCAAATGTCCGGTCAACATTTGCAGGTTAGCACAACTCATTACATTGTGAGTACCACAAACATGTTCGGTAATGCCCAGGGTATAGAAAAGCATTGCTTTATCTGTAGTAGCAATCAGTTTTGCAACTTCATAAAGAAGTTCTTCGTCAACGCCGGTAAGAGATGAAACATATTCTGGCGTATATTTGGCAACAGTAGCCTTGAGAGCTTCATAATTTTCCGTACGCTCTTCTATGAAGGCTTTATTTTCAAGGCCTTCCTTTATTATTATATGCATCAGTCCATTTAAGAGGGGAATATCAGTACCTGGGTTATGACGAATCCAATAATCGGCTTCATCGACAAGATCAATATGACGGGGGTCACAAACAACCAACTTACAACCGTTGCGGGCTGCTTGTCTCATCTTGTAACCAATTACAGGATGCGCTTCAGTGGTGTTGGTGCCGATTAGGAACAATAATTCGGCATCATCGGTGATCTCGTTAATAGGATTGGTCATAGCACCGCTTCCAAATGTAGTGGCCAGACCGGCCACAGTTGGCGCATGTCAGGTACGGGCACAGTGATCAACATTATTGGTGCTCATCACTGCACGGGTAAATTTTTGAACCAGGTAGTTTTCTTCATTGGTACAACGAGCTGAACTCAGGGCAGCAAAAGATTCAGAACCGTATTGGTCTTTGATTTCCTTAAAGCGTTCAGCGATTAAGTCCATAGCTTCGTCCCAGGAAGCGGTTACAAATTGACCGTGTTTCTTAATCAGGGGAGTTTTAAGGCGTTTTTCATTATGAACAAAGTCCCAGCCAAAACGCCCTTTAACACAAAGGCTGCGGCCGTTTACCGGACTCTCAGGATTCGATAAAACTCCTACAATCTTGTCATCTTTGACTGCCAGGTCAAAATTACAGCCTGTACCACAGAACGGGCAGGTTGTTCTGACAGTTTTCAGTTCATCACGGGCAAAATCTGTCAAACTCTTTTCGGATAAAGCACCAGTCGGACATACAGCTACACACTGTCCGCAAAAGACGCAATCAGAATTTATATAGTCTACATCGCCGGCAGTTGTAGCCTTACGATCATAGCCGCGGTTCAAAAATCCCAGATTGTCCTGACCGGTCATCTCTGTACAGGCTCTTACGCATTTGCCGCAGAGAATACAAAGACTAAAATCACGGACAATAAAAGGATTACTGTCGTCTATCTCGTAATAATTGGTTTCGCCTTTAAATGGACTGTCTTTTACGCCATACTGCTCACAGTATTTTGCCAGGACATTGTTGCCTTTAGCGTTACTGGCCAGTTCGGGATTGTTGGCTACCAATAATTCCAAAATGGTTTTTCTTACTTCGGCAAGATCGGGAGTATCTGTTTTTACAAGCATTCCCGGAGATACTTCGGTAATACAAGAAGCAGCCATTCCCCGCCATCCTTCAATTTCCACCATACATAAGCGGCATGCTCCGGCCAGGCTTAATTCCGGGTCGTAGCATAAACGAGGAATATGCACTCCTGCTTCATCGGCAGCCTGGAGAACTGTAGTCCCTGCTGGAACTTCAACCTCCTTTCCATCGATGTTCAGTTTGACTAATTCCACTTTCATCACTCCTTTCAAAATCATTCCTCAAAGAAGAATTGTTTAACCCTACAAATATCCCCAACATCACTCCTTTCACAACAGAATCAAATAAAATAGAAATTATTTAATTTTTCTATAAAAAATAAAACTGCCTCACCAAAAAAGAAAGCATAATTCCATTACTGCTTCAGTTACTGCTTCCAGTAAATGACTGAATTCAAGTAATAGTTTGCAGGGCAAAATACTCCTTTCCAAATTCGGGAGGCAGAGCAGTTTCCAGCTATACCCATCGGCCTTGTAACCCTAGTCAGCTGCCTTAGGTTAGGAAGGCTCGGAGTCTATTCAGTTTTACTATATAAGGTAATAAATAAATAGTCGCACCTGGAAGGTACGACATCTTATCCCTACAACAGCAGAACTCAGCTAACTGTTGTAAGCTAATAAAGGTCTCCTTTCCACAATACGGGGGGGCACAACCGTTTGCAGTTATACCCTGGCCCCTAAACCATAGTCTTTATACCTTAGGTTCATAGGCTCGGAGTCTGTATAATTTTTGTATTTAAATAATAAAAGTCGCACCTGGAAGGTACGACCTCTTATACCTACAAGAGCAGAACTCAGCTAACTGTTGTAAGCTAATAAAGGTCTCCTTTCCACAATACGGGGGGGCACAACCGTTTGCAGTTATACCCTGGCCCTTAAACCATAGTCTTTATACCTTAGGTTCATAGGCTCGGAGTGATTGATTCATTTTAAACTTATTATTTAGATCTAATGTTTAATATTTTTAAAAATAAAAAACGTGCCATAAAAGGCACGACCCAGCAATCCGGTTGTATACTAAAACGCCAAACAATAATAACCGGATAAAAAAGGTCTCCTTTCCATAATACGTGGAGGCACAACCGTTTCCAGTGGTACCCCGGCCCAAGAACCATAGCCTGTACCTTAGATCCAGAGGCTCGGAAAACATTTTTAAATTTTCCCAATCTTCATATTCCAAACAATAATTTAGTCGTATCCAGTCTAGCATAAGCCTTGAACAAAAACAACACCGTTGTTACGGAATAGGGGATAGGCAAAAAATATATGTCCGAAGAACTAACCTATAGCTAAATCAAAGATGCCATTATTATAATATATAATAATATGTATTATAATAATAATGAAAGTATATTGATCTCTGTAAAAGCTAGTTTTTTTCACACACCTTGTTGCGGCCAGTGTTTTTTGCCAGGTAGAGAGCATCATCAGCTCTCTTTAAAACCATTTCCCAGCTTGCATTTTGGTGTTTTTCAGGTACGAAGGTGGCCATCCCTGCACTTACGGTAACTACTCCAAGTCCCTCGTTGTTGTCATGTTCAATCTGTAGATTTTTAACAGCAGTTACAATTCTATCAGCGGTAAGCAAAGCCGCTTCCTGCGCGGTCTCTGGGAGTAAGACCACAATTTCTTCTCCTCCATAACGGGCTACGAAATCTGTTGACCTGCAAGATTCTACTATAGCCTGGGCGACCATTATAAGTACCATATCACCCTTTTGGTGTCCATAAAGGTCATTGTAATTTTTAAAGTGATCCAGATCCGCAATTATTATACTATAAGGATGTTTATACCTGTGCGAATAGCTGTGAATGTTTTTAACCTGTTCATTAAAGGCACGCCTGTTCCAAACTTTCATTAGATCATCTTTGCGAGCCATTTCTTCCAGTTTGGAATTAAGTTCTAAAAGCAAATCAGAAAATTCTTCCAACTCCTGATTCTTCCTGGTTAATTCATCCTCGTATTCCTTTAAACGGAGATGAATATTTATTCTGGCTATTACTTCCTTGATAAAAAAGGGCTTGGTAATATAATCAACTGCTCCTGACTCCAGACCTTTTACGCGATCTTCACCATCAATTTTGGCAGTAAGAAAGATTACTGGAATACTTTTGGTTAAATTATTGGTTTTTAATTTATCGAGTATCTCATAGCCATCGATATCCGGCATCATTATGTCCAGTAATATCAAATCAGGCAGTAAATGGCAAGCCTTCTCAAATCCATCCAGGCCATCAGCAGCGATTAGGACTTCATAACCATGCTCGGTCAAAGATGATTGAAGCAAATCCAAAATTATTGTTTCATCATCTATTACCAGTACCCGATATTTATTATCCATTAGTACTCCTCCCTTATATTCCGGAAAAATCAATTCCCAAAACAGCCTGTTGCTGATGAATCACTCTAAAGGACAATATTTTGCTGCCAGAATGGAAAGTTCCTTGCTTTTAAGCGGTTTATCGAGGTAATCATTTATTCCGCTGTGTTGTTCTGTAAAATAAGACCGGATACCTATTATCGGAATGTCCACGAGACGCGTTCTAATCCATTGTATAGCAGCAGATGCATCATCCAGCGAATCCATATCCAGAAATATCAAATGATACTCTGCATTGCTGCTTATAAATTCTTTGCATTGTTTTTCATTGATAGCTATTGTTACGTGATAGCCTTTATTGCTTAAAATTTTTTGAAAAATAATTTGATAAATATTATCTTTAATCAGCAGAAGGATATTATATGAGGAACCATCCCTTTCAGGTAATTCCTGGCCAATACCAGAAAAGGGCAGGAGCGGGATGGTAAACATAAACTCAGAACCTTTATCTGGATTGCTTATAACGCCTATTTCCCCGCCCATTAACCCGACTAAACGTTTGCTTATAGCCAGACCCAAACCGGTTCCGCCGTATTTCCTGGTAGTTGAACTGTCAGCCTGGGTAAAAGGTTCAAAGATATAATCCAGTTTCTCATCTGCTATCCCTATACCAGTATCTTTTACCGAGAACTCCAATGGAAATCTGTCTATGCAGTCTTCCAGCGTTCCTTTGGAGATTGTTATTTCTATTTGCCCTTTATGAGTGAATTTTATAGCATTTGCCAGTAGGTTACTCAGGATTTGACTTATACGTTTATTATCTCCGAAAAAATATTGCGGAACCTCTGGAGAAATATGGCAATCCAGATAAAGTGATTTTCGGTTTATTTCCTGCTCATAGTTGGAGATGCACATTTTCAGCAGTTCTCTGGTATTAAAAATCTTATTATCCATGGTCATTTGCTCGGCCTCTATTTTTGAAAGATCCAAAACATCATTGATGAGTTCCATAAGCTGTTGGGCGTTTTTCCTTATGAGTTCCAAATATTTATTTTGCTGGCAGTTAAGGTCATCACTGCAAAGTAGTTCGGCAAAACCCAGAATTCCAGTCATTGGTGTACGAATCTCATGGCTTATGTTAGCCAGAAAGTCGTTTTTTGAACGGATAGCCTGTTCTGCTTGGATTTTAGCTTCCACAATTTCGCTGATATCTGTAAAAACCACCGCCAGGAAAGCGGGGTCCATGTTTTCATCTGGTATAGTATTAATTGATACCCGGACATATTTTTTATCTCCAGCTGCTGTTATAATCCGGCTCTGCCCCTCCCATGTATTCACTTTACGGGATTTACAAACATCGGGAATACAGTCAGATTCAAAAAGAAAAATGAAATTCTTATCGTAAACCTCTTCGAATTTCCATCCAAACAGCTTATAGGAACCGCGGTTCCAAAATATAATATTGCCATTGAGTTTTGCCAGAATTATTGAATCCTTAATTGTTTCCAGGAGCTTAAAAATCTCTGCCTGCGGTGAGGGTTTCAGCTTATGGGCAATAAATGAAAAACCAATTAAACCAGCATCATTGTCTTTAATTGGGAAAGCAGAAATTTTTATATTTATAAATGCTCCCTGGCGGTTTTGTATATATATATTCTTATCATCCGGGGATATTGCTTTGCTTTTAATTTGCTTAAGAATCTTTTTAAATTCAGGAATAATACAAACTATGTCCTGACCGATTATTTCTCTGGGAGGGTAAAGAAACAGCTTTTCGGCTGCCGGATTCCAGCTTAAGATCTTACCTTCGGGATCAGTTCCAATAATTGCTTCTGCGGAATTTTCTATTATTCTGGCCAAGAATTCTTGCTCATTAAATACATCCAGATAATTCGGCAAGAAGAGTCCCTCCCTGCGTTTCTTTTTTTGCATTATACAATAGAAATACTTATCTCAGTCAAAAAATACGGAAAAAATCATTTTTCTATATTTTCCTGACTTTATTTTAAACAATAGAGTTTTAAATTTAAATAGAGAATACGGTTACCTTTTTATCGATTATAGGTTACAATTGTCTCAACCAGTAGCTTTATTATCACAAGGAATCATAAAATAATGAAATAAATGTTTATCCAAAACAATATAATTTTTGAAAAGACAAGAATGATTAATATGCTTTTTTTATTCAAAAGGAGACAGAGGAATGAGACACAATAGTATTATTTCAAGAGAAGGCTGGCCAATAATTGGCTTTTTTGCTGTACTTGGAATATTTATGCTTTACTTATCGTTTTATATTTTATCATTTTTAGCATTTATTTTAAGCATATTTTCTCTGTACTTTTTTCGAAATCCTGAGCGCTTGACCAAAGAGGGAAGAGGTCTGGTTTTTTCGCCTGCTGATGGAAAAGTATTGGACATTACTACAATTATTGAAGAGGAATTCTTAAATGCTGAGGTTAAAAAAATCAGGATTTTCATGAATCTCTTTAATGTTCATGTAAATAGAATCCCTATTGCCGGTAAAGTGGAATGGGTGAATAAAAAAGGGGGTATTTTTTTGCCGGCTCACCTGAAGGAAGCTGGAGATAAAAATGTACGAACTTACACCGGCTTGCTTTCAGAATATGGTGAATTGCTGGTTGTTCAGATTACAGGAATTTTTGCCAGGAGGATTGTCTGCTGGGTAAAGCCAGGAGATAACGTGGATACAGGAGAAAGGTTTGGGTTGATACGATTTGGTTCGTGTGTAGAGCTGTATTTGCCTCTGGAGGCAGAAATCCAAATCTTGCCCGGTCAAAGAGTCAAGGGAGGGGAAACTATAATTGCTAGATTTATTGAATAAGACATTTCCTAGTATGCTCACTTTATTGAATGTGATTTTTGGTTCTCTGGCCATTATCTATTCGTTTCATCATGACTACAAGTTGGCAGCTATATTTATTCTTTGCGCAGTAATAATGGATAGTCTCGATGGGAAAATGGCAAGAAAACTTGATTCAACATCAGAGATGGGAAAAGAACTGGATTCTTTGTGTGACCTGGTTTCCTTTGGAGTTGCACCAGCTATTCTTATATATTCTCAGGTTTTCTATCTTCAGCAGAATCTTTATGGCTTGATGGTGACTATCTTTTTTATTGTTTGCGGAGCACTGAGGCTGGCACGGTTCAATGTCTTGAATATTCCTGACCATTTTCTTGGAGTTCCGATCACACTGGCCGGAGGCTTGCTGGCTTTATTTTCGCTTTTTTCGCTTTATTCCAATCAATCCCTTACACTGCTGGTGGTCTTGATTCTTTCCTTATTGATGATAAGCAATATAAAAACACCAAAACTTTAATATGATTACTAGTCACTGAAAGGAATTTGTTTTTAAGATGTTAGAGAAAAAGTTGAAAAAAATATCTGTAAGAAAAGCAAATATTCTTGAACATGAAAAGTGTTCCAAATCTGCTGTTCTGGTACCACTGCTACAGTACGAAAATGAACCGTATTTTTTATTCGAAAAAAGGTCTTATAAATTAAATAAACAGCCAGGTGAAGTTTGCTTCCCGGGGGGCGCCATTGAAAAGCATGATAAAAATGCAAGGCAGGCTGCCATTCGAGAAAGCTGTGAAGAATTGAGCCTGGCTCCTGATGACATAGAGCTGTTAGCTCCATTGGATGTTTTTGTGGGGCCGCTGAATAATATAGTATATCCTTTTCTTGCTTATATAAAAAGCTCTGAGAAGATTAAGGCTAACCCCGAAGAGGTAGAATATGTCTTTTGTGTACCGCTTGAACATCTATTAAATTCCGAGCCTTTAAGCAAGGACCTGGGCATCACTTTGAATTTTCCTGACGATTATCCCTTTGATCTGGTACCTAAAGGGAAGGAATATCCATATCCCAGAGCCAGTTTTTCCCAGAAGTTCTATTTCTGGCAGGATGAAATTATATGGGGCCTAACGGCCCGCATATTATTTCATGTATTGGATTTATTTAAAGACTGAAACTAGCCGTTCTCCCGTAAGCGGGTAACGATAGCCTCTATGGTTTTATCTGCTTCCTCATAAGGAACCTGGCATGTTCCAACTTTTCGGTGGCCGCCGCCTCCATATTTCAATAAAAGCGATCCCACATCAGTTTGCGATGTCCTATTAATAATGCTGTGTCCTGCAGAGATAACACAATTTTCTTTATTCCTGCCATCAATAATCCACACAGAAATATTCTGCTCCGGATACAGTGAATAGACCAGAAATCGGTTTCCGGTATATATGGTTTCGACTCCTCTCAGGTCTGTTATAAGTACATTATCTTTTGTATAGGAGTATTTTTTTAGCATTTCTCTGAAAAGACTGTCCTGTTCATAATAGCGGCTTATTCTTTCTTTTATGTCTGGAAGCTCCATAATATCCTCAATAGGCATTTGCCGGCAATAATCTATTAGATTTTCCATCAGTTGATAATTACTTATACGGTAGTCCTGAAAACGCCCCAGGCCTGTTCGCGGGTCCATAATAAAGGAAAGCAGAATCCATTTCTGGGGGTTAATTATTTCTTCAACGGTTAACTGACCTGAGTCTGTTTTATCTACAGCAGTCATCATGTCACCCAGATTAGGAAATGCGTCTTTTCCGCCATAGTAATCATAAATAACCCTGGCAGCGCTCGGAGCAAGGCGGCTTTCGCCTTCATACCGGCCCTTAAGTTCCAGCCTTTCTTCCTCGCTGGAATGGTGGTCAAACCACAATCCACAACCTGGAACAAAGGGTACATTGGCAAGAACATCATTTTCACTTACTTCAATAATTCCATCCTGCATGTCCTTGGGGTGAACAAATTTCCACTCATCAATAATGCCAGCTTCTTTTAATAAAACACCACAGGCTAAACCATCAAAGTCAGAACGTGTTAAAAGCCTCATTGGCATAATCCCCTTTCCATTTATTGTGAGAAAAACCTGATTTAAAAATATCATTTTTTGTTTCCTTTGGTCAACAAAAAAACATTTGTTGATTTTACTTGATATTTTTAATCATTCTGTAAATAACCTCCAGCATATCACCGGTGTTTTCACTGTCCACTTTGACAGTTGCGGCATGATCCAACTGCGTTCTTCCTTTATTAATAATTATCATATCCTGGGTAAAGGTACTGAACTCTTTGACAAAGCCTGCCAGAGGATATACTGTCAGAGAAGAACCTATAACAACTAAAACCTGAGCCTGGAGAATTCTTTCTCTGGCATCAAAATAATTCTTAATCTGTTCTCCGAAAAGGACCACATCGGGTTTAAGTATAGTACCGCAATTGGAACATCTGGGCACAATATCCTTGAAATTTTCCACATAATGACTATCATGTATTTCATGGCAAGCGCGGTTAGTGCATATAAAGTTTTCTGCATTACCGTGTATGGGTATTACATTTTTACTGCCAGCCTTCTGATGCAGGTTATCAATATTCTGGGTAACAATGGCTTTGATTGGCAGTTCGGCCTGCATTTCAGCCAAAACAAAATGTGCTTTACTGGGTTCAACAGGCGGGAACATAAAGTGCTTTCGGTAGAAGGTATAAAATTCTTCGGGGTTTCTTTTAAAAAAATCTATATTGATTATACCCATTACCCTGTTTTCTCCCAGCTGCCGATAGATACCTTTTTCACCGCGGAAATCAGGAATACCTGCTTCAGTACTGATACCGGCTCCGGTAAGCACCACGGTATTTTTTGATCTTGATAGTAATTCGGCAACCCTGTGAATTTTATTATCCATGGTATATTACCCCTTTCTCAGATATCAACTGCCAGCATGATTAATCTTCATATATCCTCCAGTGTTCCTTTTCTGATTCCCATTTCCATAATTCATAATACTTGCTGGGAGGTTTCACAACAGTAGCTTTACACCTTGCGGTTACAGTCCCATCATCCAGTTGAATTTCAGCAGCTACATGGGCATGCCTTTTGTTTCCTTTGATTTGCCATCCGATAAGTGCCAGTTCATGTTCGGTAGGAGTGGGAAGAAGATACTTTACTTCCAGGCGGGTGGTAACCATAAGGTTATCGTGATCACCATCAATCATTATAGCCCTTCCAGAAGTCTCATCCAGCAGAGCTGCTATAATTCCTCCGTGAACAAAACCAGGATAGCCGTTAAACTGTTGAGGCACCACAACTTTGGCACGAACCAAAGCTGCCTGTGGATCATTATACCAGCTTATTTTAAGGCCTGTATTATTTTGGCGGCCACAGAGAAAACAGGTCCTTGATGAAGGTTGTTTTTGCATAATACTCATATCCTTTCAATGAATTCTTGATGATTAATTCGATTCTCATATATCATTTCCTTCACGTTTACATGCAATTGTGTACGAAAAACAGGGGAGTAGAGCGGCAAAATCAATTGTGATAATTTTTCTGCATTAAAAGCGAGTAAAGCATTGTTCAATTCCCGGATGCTTCAAACAGCAGTTTCCCATTGTCCAGATAAGAAACAACTTTTTTTTCATGCTCCAGAACCTGCAGATGGGTAAATACTTCTGAAACTGCAAAAACAATATTGAAGAAAAACCTTCTCCCTTTAAGTCGCGGGAAAAGATGCAGGGCTATTTCATAAGGGGTTAATCCTGCTGATTTGACTGTATTCAATATGCCGTGCTGTCTTTTTTTGAATCTGGCTTGATAAGTATTGATAATCGGTGAAATATCTCTTACTGCTTCTCCATGTCCGGGATATATGATTTGGGGTTTTAGACGTTCAATCTTCTCAATGGAAGCATAGTATTCAATTTGACTCATGCGACGCGGTAATAAATGTCCTTCTTCCAGCATTACAAATGGATTTGGCTGCATATGGTTCATGATGTGGTCACCCGAAAACAGTATGCCTTCCTTTTCTAAAAAAAGGCACACGGAACCTTTTGAATGTCCCGGAGTACTTATTACAGTAGCTTGATAGTCGCCTAAAACCAAGCTGTCACTATCATGTATAACTTTGTCGACAAGAAAATTATCTGCCCATCTTTTATACATCATGTCCATAATGGGCATAGAAAACTGATATAATTTTGGAATACCCAGGATAGAAAGCATTTGGCGGGATTGTTTGGGAGAAATATCTCTGCCTTTTTCGATATATCTTTTATCATCTTCATGAGCCATGGTAACTGCATTGGAAGAATTTCTAATTATTTGAGCAGCACCATAGTGATCTGGATGCCCATGGGTCAAGACAATCTGCGCGATGTCAGAAAAGAAAAGTCCTTTTTGCTCAAGCGCCGTTTTCAATATCTTGCTTGTCGCTTTTATCCCTGTATCCACTAAAGTAGTCTTTTGTCCGATAAAAAGAAATACATTGATGGGACCAGGGTTTTCATAAAAGGGAAGTCTAATCATGAATATATTGGAGTATATTTCCTCAAATAATAATGGCAACTTTTTCACTGTCTACAGCTCACTCTTTTCCTGACAGTTATTTAAATGCTAAATAACTATATTTCTCTGGGAATGGATAATTATAGGTATTATAATATTAATTGGAGAATATTTAAACTATAATTCCTTTTTATTGATAGAAATACTCTAACAAAGTGTGTTTTGGCTGTTATTATGCTGCTTCAAAAAATTTGCAAATATGTTTACAAATCTAAAAGCATACTGGTAAAATATAACTTAGAGAAATTGGATGAAAATCTATGTTTATTAAATGATTTTATTTTGAGGAAAGGAGAGGTGGGAATGTTAACATCTGCTTCGCTTATGCCTGGAATCTCTTCAACAGCACCTGGTTTAGTAATGCATATTCGCTATGAGAAGGAACTGGGAAAAATATATTCCTCTATTGGTCAAAGGCAAAGCAACGCGATCAAAATATATGGAAACGACGAAGTAAGTAAGTTATTTAAAATTCGAGATATTGCCTCTTTAAGCAAAACAGTTAATTCCCATGTGGGCCAATTAGTGGATATGGTTGCTTAATTAATTGGCTGTCTGGAAACACTTACAGGGTTTATCTATGCTTTAATTGCTCCGGGTAACCGGAGCTTTTTGTTTGTCGTAAAAATCATAGTGGAATCTCAAGGAATTGTTGATAAGCTAAAAAAATGCTAATTCTCTCGATAATATCAAAGAATGTCTCAATTGCTTGGGAAATTACTTGATTAGCAATGCCTAAACAAATAATATAGAAAAAAGGGGGAATCAAAATGGCAAAGAAAATACGAAGTCTTGCAGACAGGTTCAAAACGTTTATTGCTAATCTACAGATGGAAAACCAAACATTTATTGCCAGAAGGTTCAAAGAAATAGCCAGAAGAGTCAATGATGATTTTTGGAATCTCAAGTCTGACCAAAGAAATACTCATTATATTGGTTCCTATGGAAGGGGAACTGCCATTAAAGGCACCAGCAATATCAATATATTAGTTATACTACCTCCTGCTGTATTTGAGCATTTTGACAACTTTAAAGGCAATGGGCAGTTTACTTTGCTTACAGAATTAAGGGCTTCTATGCTTAAGATATATCCGGAAACCATTATGAAAGAAAATGAAAAAGGAGAAGTGCTTATTCCTTTTACAGACATGGAATTTGAAATAATTCCCGCTTTTGTAAATTCCAAAGGAAACTATTATTATCCTAATATTGAAGATGAAGGGCGATGGAATGAGTTTAACCCGATAAAGGAAATAGATGTAATTAATTCACTGAATTACGAATATAATGGTAAAATCAAGCATTTGGCAAAAATGATGCGCGCCTGGAAATATAGCAACAGCGTACCCATATCAGGTATGTTGATTGATACCATGGTCATGGATTTTATGGAGGAATGGACTGGTAACGATAAATCCTATTCCTATTACGGAAATATGACCCTTGATTTTTTGGAATATCTTGCCGGAAAAAGGAATGAACAGGGTCATTGGTATGCTAAAGGAAGTAACCGGGAGCTTCCCAGAACAGGTAACTTCGGCAGAAAGGCAAATGAAGCTTTCAAAAAAACCAGTGAGGCTTTACGCCTGGAAACTGATGGGGAATATATTAAAGCGGGTAACGTCTGGAAAGAAATATTTGGCGATAATTTTCCGGTTTAAGCCCCCTGCAAAGTATTAATAGATGGCCTGACATTTAACCTTGGTTGATTGCATTGTTGAATTATGGGCGGGCAAAAGAGATAGCATCTTAGGAGGGAATTTTTACAAGTCTTATTTAAAGCATTTGAATGAATAGAAAAGCGGTTGACAGAACATGTGTTTGTTTATTAAAATAAGACAAACACATGTTCTGTTTTATTGAGGAGGGTAAACAAAATGTTTGAAGGCCTATCAAAAAAAGATATCGTCCAAAGTATGCTGGCTACTGTTTCTATGCTGATAGTAAGCTATTTCTTCCTGCTGGCTTTTTTAGTAATACTTTAAACAGGATACAATATTAATTTGTTTTTTGAATCACCATTCCAATGAAAGAGAATAAAATAGGAAGCAAAAGGCTTTGTAAATTGCTAAAGTATTTTTTCTCTGGAGGTGATATTTGGTGAGCAATAGCAGGTGTTATAACAATGTCAGCAGGGAAAAACTAAAAAGGCTAAAGGGGTATCTGCTCTCAGAACTGCAAAAAGTCTCAGGGTATACTATTGCAAAGTGTAATTTACCTGATGGAGATAATGTTCGCTGGCATGTATTATTGAAGGGAAAAGGGAAAAATAAAGCTGACCTGGATTTCATGGTGGCCCTGAATAGAAATAATGCGAGAGACCTTACCATAAATGTGCTTAAATTACCTTCATTTATTTCGGTAAACAGGTTTTTTAGAGAGATCGACAAAATTATTGCCTGAAACAATCATTTGCCAGATAGCTGTTCTTATTTAAAATATAATTTAGGGTTTTGCGTTATCAGTGTTTTCTTATCATTAGGCAGGTGTATTACTACTGCCGTCCTAAGGATCATGTGATTCTTCGGCACGCTCAGAATCACGTCTTGAATCTAATTATGTAAAACTTTCATAATAAATATTAAAACATTGAGGATGAAGAATCGTGAATCGGAAAAAACAGCAAAATCATACTATAATAGATTATTTCAATAACTTGAATCGCAGTCTGTTTATGGATAACGAGAACCGGGAGTTCGCAAATTGTGACCGGGCCCTTCCGATAGGTTTTGGACAAACTATTTCCCAGCCAAGTCTGGTATTGGAGATGACCATTCAACTCGACCTGAACAAAAAATGCAGGGTCCTGGAGATTGGTACCGGCTCCGGATATCAGACTGCCTTTTTGGCTGAGTTTGCAGCTGAAGTATATACTGTAGAACTCATAAAAGAACTGTCAATTAAGGCACAGGAAAAATTGAACAGGCTGGGTTACGATAATATCTTTTTCAAGATTGCTGACGGGAGCCAGGGATGGCAGGAATTCTCTCCTTATGACCGTATTATTACTACAGCTGCAGCCGCAAGAGTCCCGCAGTTTTTACTTGAGCAACTGAAGCCTGGCGGTAAGATGATAGCGCCTGTTGGAGAAAGGGGATTGCAGGAATTGCTTCTTATTCACAAGGATGAATTTTCCCATGTGAAACAAAAATCTCTGGGGCAAGTAAGCTTTGTTGAATTCAAAGGAGAATATGGTTGGAAATAGAATAATCAGGCCAGGTAATCTATCGATTCAATTATTTGCTCAACATAATTCTGGGTTTCTGCATACGGAGGTATCCCTCCGTATTTATTAACTGCTCCACTGCCCGCATTATAGGCTGCCAGAGCAAGGTGAACATTGCCGTTAAACTCATCAAGTTTCTCTTTTAAATATCGTGTTCCAGCCATAATGTTCTGTTCGGTATCAAATGCATCATTGACTCCCAGGCTCTTTGCCGTTGCAGGCATAAGCTGCATCAGTCCCATAGCTCCACAGGATGACACTGCTTTTGGATTATAAGCCGATTCTTGTTTTATTACGGCATTTATCACCTTTTCGTCTATTCCATATGCCTTACTGGCTTGTTCAATAATTTCCTGGAAAGACTTTTTCGGTTGTGCAGCTTTTGTTTGAATTGAAAAATTTTTGACATCCGATTTCCCTCTAATTTTAGCTCTATCCAGAAGGCTTAATAAGTTTAACCATTTTATTTCTTTGAATAAATCCATGAATAAATTGCTCATGATGCATATCTCTCCCTGCATTTATATGTCTCTGTATAAAACATCGAAATATCGGGCCTATAACTTAATACTCTGCTTAAAATAACTCAGGGTAAGACCTGACGAGATTTCTTCCATCATGTTTAGCTCGGTAGAGAGCTTGATCAGCATTGGCAATAGCTTGAGAAAACGAAGCATTTTCCTCCGGTATGGCAGTGGTTAAGCCCAGACTGATAGTCAAGTGATCGGCTACCGCAGAATGTTCATGGGGAATTTTCAAGCCGGCAACACTCTGCCTTAATTTTTCTGCCAATATAAGAGTTCCTTCCTTATCCAAATTAATTGCAAGGAAAATAAATTCCTCTCCTCCATAACGGGCTATGAAATCGGTGGATCGCCTGCGGCAAGAATATAAAGCCCTGGCTACTGATATCAGACAGTTATCACCAGCCAAATGGCCGTAATTGTCATTAAAGCTTTTGAAAAAATCTATGTCAATCATGATCAATGATATGGAAGTTTTATCACGAAGAGCTCTCTTCCATTCGTAATCCAATACTTCCTGCAGCTTACGTCTATTGGGTATACCGGTTAATGTATCCGAGAAAGAAAGATCCAATAATTTCTGATTGGCTTCCTCCAATTGCTGCTGAATAATTTCCCTTGTCGATATTTCATTTTCTAATTTTGTGTTTTTTTCTTTAATCAGAGCTCTGTTAATAAAATCTTTTTTGAAATTGGAATAGTTACTTATGGCCATGACCCATATCAGTACCATAAACATGCCTATGTTTACATAGTGTCCGAACAAAACATAACTTGATTCCTGAAAATACGGCAGGCCAATTGCCAACACCGCCAGGGACAGAGAATATGGAATAATCAGATATTTGGGTTCCAGATAAAAAATCATGGAGCCCAGCATCACATTTACCGTATAGACAAGCACATTACCGTATGAGTACTGGTCAAAAAGGCTTATAACTGCTCCCCACAGCATAACAAAAGTAATACCCGTAATGACTGCTATTCGGGTCTTGTTAGATTCTATATGAGCTTGCTCGAATCGCTTTTTCAGATAATAGAATATAAGTAAATAGAAAACTGCTGCAATCAGCATCAAAACATACATTTTGTAATAAGCGGTAAAAATAAATTCTGTGTTTACCGTCCTCTGCCATAAATGTGGCCAAAAATTAACAATACATCCGGAAAGCAGCAATATCATCTCGAATAATATCATAATACCGGAAAATGTTATCCCGCGTTTAATATTGATGAGAGTAATTTCCTCCTGGAAATCTTTCTTATTCTCTTCCTTTATTTCAAACGAAAAAATATTTCTTTTATTCAAAATACAATTCCCTTCCTATTTTTACCTTATCAGCCCAAACAAATCGGGAATTATAACTAGTCTATTCAATAAAGAGCAGAAAATAAAGGTTTTTTTACAAAAGCTTTGGAAAAACAAGCTATTCTTATATACTTATTGCCCATCAAACACATAAAGACTGTTATTTTTTCGGCTTCAATTATATAATGAAGATTAAATCATATATTTTTTAAAAGCATAAAGTAAAGCTAATATAAAAAAAGGAGGGAATTGGCTTTTTGGCTGTTATTAATAGGGATAAGCCATTACACCTCGGCTTGGATGTTGGTTCTACAACCGTAAAACTATTATTAGTGGATAATAATAATAAAACAATCTACAGCAAGTACAAAAGGCATTATTCAGATATCAAACTCACAATTATTGAATTGTTAAGAGAAGCCTATGATTGCTTTCCTGAGCAGCTCATTACTGTTATGATCAGTGGCTCAGGCGGTCTTTCCATGTCCAAATATCTGGGTGTTGGTTTTGTGCAGGAGGTCATAGCCTGCACCAGGGCTATAGAGAACTTTATTCCTTCTACAGATATAGCTATAGAACTTGGTGGAGAAGATGCCAAAATAATCTTTTTTGATTCTGCTGGTGGAGTAGAGCAAAGAATGAATGGTACCTGTGCTGGCGGAACCGGTGCATTTATCGACCAAATGGCTTCATTGCTGCAAACCGATGCTATGGGCCTTAATGATTTAGCCAGGAATCATCGGATGATTTACCCTATTGCAGCCAGGTGCGGTGTTTTTGCCAAAACTGATATACAGCCTCTGCTAAATGAAGGGGCAGCCCGGGAGGACATCGCTGCTTCGATATTCCAGGCAGTAGTAAACCAGACAATCGGTGGCCTCGCCTGTGGAAAGAAATTAAAAGGAAATATTGCTTTTTTGGGAGGTCCGCTGTATTTTCTTTCGCAACTTAGACAAAGATTTATTGAAACCCTGAAGCTTGGTTCAGAAAATGCTATTTTCCCTGACAACTCTCAATTTTTTGTGGCCTTGGGAACAGCCATAATGTCTAAAACCGAAAAAACTATTACTTTTCATGAGCTGATGAAAAAACTTACGGGTTTGAATGCCATTACTGGAGATGAAGTCCGCAGTCTTGCGCCTTTATTTACAAACGAGAAAGAATTATTGGATTTTCGTGAAAGGCATGCCATGTTCAGGGCACAGACTGGAGATCTGGATTCTTATGAAGGAAATTCTTATCTGGGGATAGATGCTGGATCTACTACAACAAAGGCAGCTCTAATTGATGAGGAAGGGAAACTTCTGTATTCATTCTATACCAGCAACGAAGGAAGCCCCCTTAATTCTGCCATAAAAATACTGGAGGATCTGTACAGCAAATTACCTGCCGGGGTTAAAATAAAAAATTCGGCAGTCACAGGTTACGGAGAGGGGCTTATTAAGGCTGCTTTGCGGGTAGACTTTGGGGAAGTTGAAACCGTGGCTCACTATACAGCTGCCAAATACTTTCTTCCGGGCGTTAATTTTATCCTGGACATTGGAGGGCAGGATATGAAATGCCTGAGAATAAAAGATGGAGTAATTGACAGTATAATGCTTAATGAAGCCTGTTCATCAGGCTGTGGCTCATTTATTGAGACCTTTGCGCATTCATTAAACATGGATATAGAAGACTTTGCCAGAGATGCTTTATTGGCAAAAATGCCGGTGGATCTAGGCTCCAGGTGTACGGTATTCATGAATTCCATGGTAAAGCAGGCACAAAAGGAAGGGGCCAGTATTGGTGATATTTCAGCCGGGCTGTCTTATTCAGTTATCAAAAATGCTTTGTTTAAAGTAATAAAATTAAGAAATCCGCAAGATCTTGGAGAAAGAATTGTTGTTCAAGGCGGAACTTTTTATAATGATGCGGTACTTAAAAGTTTTGAAAATATAGCTGAACGAGAAGTAATCAGGCCTGACATTGCAGGTATAATGGGAGCTTTTGGCGCAGCAATTATTGCCCGGGACAAATCTGAAACAAATGCTGAAAGTACCCTGCTGAATCAAGAAGCATTGAATACCTTCTCCAGTGAAACATCTTTGAAAAGGTGTGGTGGATGTCCTAACAACTGTCTCCTGACCATCAATAAATTCCAAGATGGCCGAAGCTTTATATCAGGAAATCGCTGTGAAAAATTCTCCGCTAAAGGGGCCAAAAATGATCTGCCTAATCTATATGATTATAAATATAAAAGAGTTTTCGATCATTACATACCCCTGAAAAAAGAAGAGGCCAGAAGGGGAATAATAGGAATTCCACGGGTTTTGAATATCTATGAAAACTATCCATTCTGGTTCACATTTTTTACCCGGCTCGGATTCAGGGTAGAGCTTTCCCCGCGTTCATCCAGGGACTTATATGATAAAGGCCTGGAGACTATTCCATCTGATACTGCCTGTTACCCTGCCAAACTGGTGCATGGACACATATCAGCCCTGGTGGAGATGGGGATAAAGAATATCTTTTATCCCTGTATCATCTATGAAAAAAAAGAAATTGATGAGGCCAATAATCATTTTAATTGTCCTATGGTTATTTCGTATCCTGATTTAATCAGGAATAACATGGATATTTTAAGGGAAAAAGGCGTTTCTTATATGAACCCTTTTTTGCCATATGATAATAAAAAAAGATTGGCTGCCAGACTTTATGAGGAATTGCTGAACTTCAATATATCAAAAAAAGAAATATCTGCAGCAGTTGAAGCTGCCTGGCAGGAGGAGCAATCCTGCCAGGAGGATGTAAGACAAAAAGGGGAAGAAATACTCGATTATCTGCAAAAAACGGGCCAAAGAGGTATCGTATTGGCCGGACGGCCTTATCATATTGACCCGGAAATTAATCATGGTATTCCTGATATTATTACATCCTTCGGGATGGCAGTTCTTACTGAAGATGCCGTAGCGCATCTGGGGGAAGTGGAAAGGCCTTTAAGGGTTGTTGATCAGTGGATGTATCATTCGCGTCTGTATGCAGCTGCTAGTTTTGTTGCCGGGCAGGAGAACCTGGAGCTCATTCAGCTTAATTCCTTCGGCTGCGGACTGGATGCAGTTACTACAGATCAGGTCGAGGAAATACTCAACGGCTTCGGCAAAATATATACGGTACTTAAAATAGATGAGGGCAGCAACCTTGGAGCAGCAAGGATTAGAATCCGGTCTTTGAAAGCTGCTCTGGAAGAGCGGGAAAAAAATGGCTTTAAACCGCAAAAAAAGCTGCAAACTGAAGAAAGGAAAGCCTTTACCAGGGAAATGAAAAATACCCATACTATTTTATGCCCGCAAATGTCTCCCATTCACTTCCAGTTTGCCCATGAGCTATTTAAAACAGAGGGATATAACATTGAGGTCTTGCCTTCTGTTGATAAAAAAGCGGTTGACGAAGGTTTGAAATATGTAAATAATGATGCCTGTTATCCTTCAATAATTGCCATAGGACAACTGATAGCTGCTCTTAAATCAGGCAAATACGATCTCAATAATACCTCGGTTATTATTTCACAGACCGGCGGTGGCTGTCGGGCCACCAATTACATAGGTTTTTTAAAGAAAGCTGTTAAAGAGGCTGGATTTGCTCATGTACCAATTATTTCTGCCAATATCTCAGGGCTTGAAGAAAATCCGGGATTTAAGATTAGCCTGAGGATGATTAAAAAAGCAGTTTTAGGGGTTATATACGGAGATTTGTTAATGAAGGTATTGTATAGAGTACGTCCCTATGAAAAGATACCGGGATCAGCAAATATACTCTACAAAAAGTGGGTTCAAAAGTGTAAAGAACAGATAAGAACACAAAATCAGCATGAATTCAAAGAAAATATTAGCAACATAGTGAAAGATTTTGACTGCCTGGAGATAAGGGATATTAAAAAGCCCAGAGTCGGGGTGGTCGGAGAAATACTGGTTAAGTATCATCCTACTGCTAATAATAATGTAGTAGATATTATTGAAAGTGAAGGCGGTGAGGCTGTCGTTCCAGATCTCCTGGATTTCTTTCTTTATTGTGCCTATGATAATATATTCAAATATAATTATTTATCCGGAAGCCGCAAAAGCAAGCTTATTGCCAGTATGATAATCAAGTATTTTGAGAGCTGCAGAAAAGGAATGGTAAAAGCTCTTAATCAAAGCAAGAGATTTACTTCCTCTATATCGATTTATCAAATGGCTCAAAATGCTCGTTCCATCGTATCATTAGGACATCATACCGGGGAGGGTTGGCTGCTTACCGCAGAAATGATTGAATTAATTGAAAGTGGGGTCAATAATATTGTTTGTTTGCAGCCTTTTGGCTGTCTGCCCAATCACGTTACCGGGAAAGGCATGATAAAGGAACTGAAAAGGCATTTTCCCCAGGCTAACATTGCTGCTATTGATTATGACCCTGGAGCCAGTGAAGTAAATCAGTTAAACAGAATCAAGCTAATGCTGGCAGTAGCATTTAAAAACCTGAACCATAATTTGCTTCATTTTCCGGATGAAGAAATTTTTTCCGGGATAAAAATTGATAACACAGCAAATTTTACCCTGTGAAGCAGGATTATTTATGCATTAGTCAAATATATTGAAAAAAATAATATAGGAAGAGGTATAAATATGAATGAAAACCAATTAATTGATCTTATCAACAGTTTTATAATTCCTGGTATTAACGTAAAATCGAAGAACGGACAGTTTTCGTACTATGCAGATATTGCTCTGGATGAATTAAAAAAGAAAGGTCTTATCAATAATGAAGATATAGTCTTCGAATTTGATTATGAGATGTCTGCAATTGAAGACCATATTAATCTTGAGGGATATCGGGTAAGAATTCATGTCAGAGGCCAGAACCTGCTATACAATAATAATTGTATATTTGATGAAGTATACTCGCTGAACTATTTTAAGCTGCCAACAATTCTCAGTGATCTGGAAGCTCAAAACCTCAAGGAACTGGCAGCAGCTATATATGAAAGGATAGAAAACAAATCCTTTACAGACAGACCCCGGCCACGTACAATAAGTGCTACTGATGCTGAATGGCAGGGGATTGAAAACCGGGCAGAAGCTCAGGGAATAACTCCCTCTGAGTATATCATAAAAAGCTGTCTCTTATAGAGAACACTACTCTTTTATTGAGCCCCTGCATAAAAGACCAATACCATAAAAGTGAAAGCAGAACCCTGCCGATGGGGTTCTTTTTTTTCAGCAAGTTTTTCGGTATGTATCTGAACAAGCTCCTGGAAAGGATAGAATCATTCTTATAGAAACCGGGAAACATAAGGAATACGAACGTATACTAATATATGCGATTTATTTTTTGGAATAAACGAGGTGCTTGATTTTGCAAAAATCCCTGAATATTGTTTTACTGCTTCTCCTGCTTTTTACAATTGTGCTGTTTGCAGCTTCCTGTAATAAAGAGCCCGAACCTAAAAAACCACTTTCTTCTGCGGAACAAAAGCCCAAAGCCCCACCTGCATTGGAAACCATGAAAGATAATCTTGACCAAATAATCGCTGGGCTGGAGAGTAAAAAGAAAATGGAAAGCGATTCATATCTGGCGCAGGATTCTCATATGATTGCCAATGAAAAGTCAGGAAAATCAAAAAAAAGCGCAGGGCAGGAATCCTCAGCTCAGGAAAATTGGGAAAAGGAGATAAAAGCCTTGAAGAATTTACACCAGAACTGGAATACACTTGAACCTGAATCCCTGAAAGCCGGCCTTGGTATTACTGCACGAAACAATTTTGAAGAAGGACTTGAGCAGCTTAGCGGGGAAATCAGTCAGGAAAGGGTTAAGGAGAGCCTTTTCTCATCTATTAAGCTCTATAATAACTATGCTGATATTGTAGATGTGTTTGCCAATCGAATACCCTCTGAGTTTTTTCGGGTAAAATATGAAAGCATGTCAGCTATATGTTATGGCGAAGACAATAATTGGCAGAATGCCCAGGAGCATGCCAGCAAACTTGAAGAGTGCTGGGAAACTCTAAAAATGCAGGCTAAGGATGCAGATAAGAAACTCATCGACAAAACCCAATTTGCCGTTCAGGATCTCCTGAAAAGCATTGAAAGCCAACAGGCAGATCTGCTTTTAATCAAGGGCGAAATTCTTATGACGAATCTTCAGAAACTGGAGGAGGAAGTTTAGCATTCATTATTTCCTATTACATTCTTCCGTTAATTTCGAAAAGGATTAAGTTATAGCAGTTTTCTAATGCTATAATAAGGTAATTCTTAGAATGACAGCGAGGGATGTATATGCAGCTAAATCTATTTACCCGCGCAATGCGTTTCCTGACAGTATTAAGACTGTTCCTGGGAATCTTCTGGTCCTTTTATTCCCTCAAATTCAAAAAAATATATCACAGCAATTCATGGCTGTCAGCTAAAAAAGAGGAATTATATCGTTCACAGGCCAGGCGTTTTCGCCTCACAGCTATTGAAATGGGCGGCTTATTGATTAAGCTGGGCCAGTTTTTCAGTACCAGGGTTGATGTATTGCCGGCTTCGAGTATTGAAGAACTCTCCGGTCTTCAGGATGAAGTCAGCCCAGTTGCTTTTCAGGCTATAAAAGGCGTTATAGAAGAGGAGTTTTCTTCAGCAGCAGAGGAAATTTTTGCATGGATCGATGAAATGCCGCTGGCTTCTGCTTCTCTGGGACAGGTTCACCAGGGCAAACTGAAGGATAATAAAATAGTTGCGGTTAAGATACTGCGTCCGGGTATTGAATCTCTGATAGATATAGACTTGAAAGCTTTGCATAGCGTTATTTATTTACTGAAGCGTTTTACGGATTGGGAACGTTTTGTGGATTTTGACGCAATTTATGAAGAATTCTCAGTCACTATACAGGCGGAACTGGATTATATTAAGGAAGGACAAAATGCAGAAAAAATTGCCCAAAACACTGATGATCCTGAGATAGTTTTTCCCTCAATTTATTGGGAATATACTTCAAAGCGTGTACTGAGCATGGAGTATCTTGAAGGGATAAAAATTACTGATTATGAATCCCTTAAGAAAGCTGATATTGCCCTTAAAAAAATTGCCCAAAAATTGTTGAATACTTATATAGACCAGATTTTAATAACAGGTTTTTATCATGCTGATCCCCATCCAGGCAATCTCTTTGTACGGCCTGACGGGAAGATAATTATGATTGATTTTGGCATGGTAGGAACTATTCCCGAAAAAATGCGTCAAACCTTGCTGGAAATGGTGTTCGCCATGGTAAAACGCGATTATTACGAAGTAGTGGAATATCTGAATGAACTGGGATTCCTTCGGTATAATGCCGATAAAAACACGGTATCTTATGCAGTGAAAGTTTTCCTGGAAAAGGTTCTGGGCAGCGGCTCAGACTTATCCAATACCGACATTTTAAATTTCCTCGACAACCTGGAAAATCTGCTTTACGAACAACCCTTTCAACTTCCGGCGAATTTTACTTTTCTGGGCCGGGCACTGGGTACGCTCTATGGTATATGTTTAGGTTTGGATCCTGAAATCAATTTTCTTGACCAGGCTAAACCGTACCTCGATAAAATCGAGAAGAGAAACCACAATATCCAGGAATTTATCAGCGATAAAGCTATTGCCCTGGGAACTTCATTTTTAGAGATCCCTCCGCTGGCCGCAAAGGTCCTGCAACGTATTGAACGTGGAGATATAAAAGTGAACGTACCTGTCGATGGTATAAAAGCTGCTATTGAAGAGAATACCCGCGCAATGTCTGTACTTGCCTGGTCTCTGAGCTTCGGTTTCTCTCTGGCTACATCGTCTTATCTCCTGGTAAATCAGTATAAAGATATATCTATCGGAGGATTTATACTTTCAGCCTTTCTTCTCCTGTTAATGATGCGCAGCAATAGAGCCGGGCCCAAGCGCCGCAGGGCTCCACATCCCCCTGTGCTGGTAAAACGAGGTAAATAGCTCATCTTAACCATACCATAAATACTTTTTTTTAATTGGGGAATAGTATTAAAAAACGCTGGAGGAGGTCATGGTTTGGAAAAAAGAATAGTGGCTTGTTTTGATGAGTATAGCTCAGCTCAAAATGCAGAAAGGGAATTAAGGGAAAAGGGCTTGGATACTACCGGAGTATCATTATTAAACCATGAAAACACCCGGGGCTGGCAATATCTTAGAAATGAAGAATTTCTTGGATGGCAATACCTTGATACCCCGGCGGAACATTTCGGTGATAAAACTGCTAAAGGAAACACTGTTATGGTATTGAAAGCTGATCAGGTAAAAGAAAGAGAAATAAGCGAAATTCTGCAGAGCCATGGTGCAAAGGAAATGAAAATACATTAAGAATAATCAAATTGATATAAGCTGCAGACATGCGGAAGCTCTACATAGGGGCTTCTTTTTTTGGCTTACCGGGACAGGTCCCCGTTCCATAGATAAGCGGGAATTAAAACTATCCTATCTCCGGTGCAGCTTTCTTTTCTTGTTTTTACTCCCCGACAGTCTGAACTTGAGCTTTGATTCATTACTATCAGGCGCAGAAATAGGCTTAAGCTCACTGCTGATAAAACGTTGCGCGGCTATAAGATTGGCATCGGCATCCAAACCCCAGACAGATGCCAGAGCTGCTTCATCCCTGTCCATACTCAGCTGCACCTCATATTCTTTTGTATCATTCAGGGCAAAGGAAATATAGTCAGAGGCCAGTGGAGGAATAGAAAATGTATGATTCCCTATTTCCATCTTATTTCCATCCAGAGCATATACTTTTACAACCGCAGTCAATGATTCTTCCGGACTGTTGTTAAGCAGCTTTATTATTACGCTGATAGCCGGGGTAGCTACAGCATTTTCTATCGGGCCGGTGGAATAACTGATATTCATGAAATAACACCCCTCTATTTATTCTATTCTTATATTTATTCATTATTTTTTGTTTTGGTTACTAAAAGCAGCTTATTGTTTCCGTTTATAAATCAGAACGGCTCATGCTTTATAAAAGATGAGCCGTAGTAGTTTAGAGTTTTAAACAATGATTTTTCCTTTATCATCACTCCTCTGGTGTTATTCCTCTGGTAGTAAATGAAATTCGTATCTGTTTTCCCAGTGTCTCACCTGACTTGGATGTAAGATTTTTCTTAATTACTAATCCATAGCTAGTGTTTGGTCTAAGACTATTTACAGGTTGGATAAAAATCTCCCTGCGACGATCAAAATCAACAGTGTCAGGTATCCGGGTAACATTTATGGGTATTATTATCTCATTTCTAACTAAGTCAAATTCCTCCCTGTTATTTTCCCAAACAGAATCATTGACAACATTTTTATCAAAAAAGGTTTGAATTACCGGCGTTAAGGAAACATTCCTGGCACCGTTGGCGGGTATTGATCTAACAAAAGTAACTGCCATTATACTCCTCCTCTCTGCTATACTGTGTTATATCCTATGAAACTTGCCTTTAAATGGTTCAAATGTATAAATATATTAGAACCTAATAACACAGCGAAGAAGTCCAGAGGAGAAATACTAATGCTTATTTGAAGCAGGCACTGGCTCCATAGACTGAAATATTGCTTCAAAAAGAAGCATATAGAAGTTAATTCTTATGCCACTAATAAGAATGAAGGGGGAGAACAAAAAGTGGGAAATCTAATTATTGAAGGAGCAGGAGCAGGGGAGTAGAAGAAAAAATACTCTGATAATTATTGCGTATTTTGCATTGATTTAAGAGCAGGCAAAATTTCATCAGAATGGCCTTCAAAAAATATAGCATGCCCTTTTACATCAGGATATTCCAGGGAAAGCATCCTTATAAAGCTGAAACCTATTTCCTCCAGGTCTTTGCGATCTGCACTTCGAATATATTTTATGTGTTTATCACTGATCTTTCTGGCCATGCAATAGACCTCTTTGCCTTTACTGTTTACCAAAGTAGTAGCTACCAGTGTACGCATTTTTTCCACCTCATTCATAAATCCTTGTATTTAAAGCTGCCTGAAGCAGGATTATAATCAGCTGCTGAAAACAACCCGATTAGCATTATACGCCAAATAACTCTGGCATACAAGGAAATACTACTTGAAATTTTTTGCACGAAAAAGAAAAGAAGGCAGACCATCTCAAGTCGCCTTCTTAAATAAATATCTGCCTTAAGGTATTTTCGATTATTCTATATGTAAGTGTATTTTTTTTGAGTTCGTTCTATTTAATGGATAAAGTCTATACTTCTACCGTCCATCCCAAAGAGTCCTCTAATTTTCCACTTTGAATCCCGGTAACAGTATCATAGATCCTTGCAGATAATTCTCCGATTTTTCCGCCATTAATGGTGATTTTGTTTCCTCCCCAGTTCAGTTCACCAATCGGGGAAATAACCGCAGCCGTTCCTGTTCCAAAAGCCTCATCCAGCTTGCCTGCAGCCTGAGCTTCATAGACTTCTTCAATAGAGAGTTTTCTTTCACTCACATTCATCCCCCAGCTCTTTATCAGTTGAATGGTGGAGTCTCTGGTAATGCCGGACAGCAAACTTCCTTCAAGTACCGGGGTTATAACTTCGCCATCTATTTTGAAGAATACGTTCATGGTACCTACTTCTTCAATGTATTTTTTTTCTATACCATCCAGCCACAGAACCTGTGTATAGCCTTTTTCTTTGGCTTCTTCCTGGGCCTTCAAACTCGCGGCATAATTTGCCGGGGTCTTGGTAAATCCGAGACCGCCCTTAACAGCTCTTACGTAATCTTTTTCCACATAAATCTTGACCGGGTCGATTCCTTCAGGATAATAAGCACCTACCGGGCAGAGAATGATAATGAATTTATAGGTATATGAAGGTCTGACCCCCAGATAAGGGTCAGTTGCAATAACAAAGGGCCTGATATAGAGAGAAGTTCCCTCTGCTTCAGGAATCCATTCCTGTTCAAATCTAACCAGTGTTTTTATTGCTTCAACGGCAAACGCAGGATCTATTGTCGGTATACAAAGCCTTTCATTGGAAATATTCATTCTTTCGGCATTTGAGTGAGGACGGAACAGGAGAATTCTCCCGTCAGTTGACTTGTAGGCCTTTAAACCCTCAAAAGTACCCTGCCCATAATGTAATATCATTGTTGCAGGGTCCATTTCAAGGGGAGCATAGGGAACGATTCTGGGATCATGCCAGCCTTTTCCTTCAGTGTAATCCATGATAAACATATGATCCGTATAATAAAGCCCGAAGCCCAGATTATTTTGGTCTGGTTTTGGCTTGGGGTTTTCAGTTTTTTGAATACGGATTTCAGTAGACATAGTATCCATCTCCTTTTTGAATATATAAGATCTTTTAGCAGTATAAACTGCAGTGTATATATTAATATTAATTAAACTACATCTCAAAGGAAAAATGAATATCTTAATGCCTATTTTCTTTTGTATACAATTTGGAATAATGATATTTTTTTGAAATTAAGATGTTTTGCTCTGCTTTTGATAGAGTATGAAAAGGAAAAAGGGTGCGCCCAGTGCTGCGGTTATAATTCCTACAGGTATCTCCAGGGGCAGAAAAAGGGTGCGGGCAAAAATATCTGCCACAAGTAATAAAAGAGCACCCAGTATGCCTGAAAAAACGACCAGGTAGCGGTAGTCATTGCCAATCAGCAATCTGGCTGCGTGAGGGGCAATAATTCCAATAAATCCAATAGTGCCTGCGACACTTACGGCACTTCCGGCCAGTATGGCTGAAGTAATTATAATTAGTATTCTGGAGAATTCAATTGACAGCCCCAGGTTTTGACCTACCTCTTCACCCAGCAAAAAAAGATTTATTCTGGGGCTCAGATAAACAGCACCCAGTATTCCAATAAGGCTATAGGGCCAGATTAATTGATAATATGGCCAGCCCCGGCCGGTTAAACCGCCAATCAACCATGAATAGGTAATTCCCAGGTCATCGCTGTGTAAAATCATCAAGGCGGAAGTAAAAGCCGAGAAAAGGGCTCCCAGGGCAACACCTGCCAGGATAATGCTAATAGTGGAACTGCTTCCTTCGCTTTTTTTTCGACCTTTTCCAAGTAAGCGCTGGCTTCTGCTTCACGATCAAGAACCTTGCCCATCAGGGCTACTCCGCCTATCAGCGGGTCATCATCCAGGCTGGGGTCAATAAAGAAAACAGCCGCTCCGCTACCTTCCAGGCTATCCAATAACTGTCCGTGGTGTCTGGCATGAGCAATTATCAGATCGGGAGTCAGTGTGCTGATTATTTCAATATTTGGACTGAGTTCAAATGATACATCAGGTAAATTCTCAGCTTCAGGGTGAGGAACAATATACTCATTTACCTTTCCTACTGGAACTATGCCGAGATCAAACAGGGTTTCTGTCATAGATGTGTTCAGGGCCAGTACCCGCTCAGGATGCGCTGGAAGTTCAACTTCCCGGTCCAGGTCGTCTTTTACTATGCGAGTCTCTGTTTTACCATCCGTATTGCTGACTTCTTTGGGCTGAGTTCCACAGCCTGCTACAGTCAGTAAGACCAATGCTATGAGAAGAATTAGCAGTTTTGTCATGTTATTCATTGTTTATGTACCTCCTGTTTATATGATTTTTGAACAAAATCCCAGTTATTTTTTAACCTCCATCCAACTGCCGGGTTCATCTTCTACGTCGCGTATTATCCTGTAATTGCTTATGCCACATTTTTTCAGCAGATCTATGAGCTCAGATTCATCAAGAAATTTACTTTGGCCTTGTTCTTCCCTGGCTTTTCGTCTTTTGCCTTTCAGCCGCTCACGCATAGCAGGCGGCGTATAGCGTCCCAGGCCACCTCCGATGAAACCTATCCCTCCAGTTTTTAAAACCCGGTATATTTCCTGAACTCCTTTTGCCTGGTCTTCCCAGAACCAGATAGAACCCCGGCTGATTATGAGGTCAGCAAAATCGTCTTCAAAGGGAAGAGCACATACATCAGCTCCCACAAAATGGAGCACATTGTCCAGTTCAGCCTCGACAGCATTTTCCTGCGATATTTTTAAGGCTTCAGGGTCCAGGTCCACAAAATACATTTCCATGTCAGTAATCCTGGCCAGTTCAATACCCAGATAACCATGGCCGGTACCAATATCCAGACACTTACCACTACTGATCTGATAATCATCCAGGATTTGCTGAGCAATTAAAGGGTATACAGGAAGTAAGTCTTGAAAAGGTTTAGGCATTATAATTTCCTCTCTTTCTAAGGATAATAATTATCTGAAAGGTCTTTCAAAAGATGATTAAACTGCGTACAGCACCCAAAATATGTTTATAACTCCAGTTTGTTAACTGATTTCAGCAGGGACAATGATAGGCCGTGAAAAATGATTCAGGTCATAAACCCGGGCATATATGTCATAGACATCCTTTAATAGGTGAGTGGTAATGATATCCCGGGCGTGACCATGGGCACGGATACAACCGTCTTTGAGTACGATAAAACGGTCGGCGACCATCATGGCCTGGTTGATGTCATGCAGTACGAGGATAAAGGTTTTATTATACTGGCAGCGCACCTGTTTAATGATCTCCATTAAGCTCCACTGATATTTTATATCCAGGTATGTAATAGGTTCGTCCAGGAGCACAATCTTTGTATCCTGGGCCAGGATCATGGCTATCCAGGCACGCTGGCGCTCACCGCCGGATAGTTTTTGCAGCGGTCTATACTGCAGGGGACGCAGATTCATGTAATCAATGGCCCAGTCAATAAGCTTTCTGTCTTCTTTATTCAAAAACCAGCCCATAGTCTGATATGGGCTTCTGCCCATAGCAATTAATTCGTAAACGCTGATGTGCTGAACCATTTCCAGATTCTGCGGCAAAAAAGCAATATGGCGCGCAATCCATTTGCGATTTCTCCCCTGAATATCCTGACCATCAAGCAGGATACGGCCCTGTTCAGGACGTAAAATACCGTTCAGGCAGCGCAACAAAGTTGATTTGCCGGAACCGTTTGGCCCCACCAGCGCTAATATTTCGCCTTTATCGACCAGTATATTCAAATCTTTTAAAACCCTTTGCTTATTATAAGAAAAACTCAGATTTCTTACCTGTAACATCTTGCACTCCTTTGTTGCCGCTAAACAGTTTTTGTTTTGATAATGTCAATAAAATGCTCCCAACCTTGCCAGCGTAAACTAAAATTATTATTGTTCAGCAGTGAGGGGAGAGGAACCTCCGGGGATGCCGGCACAAAACCCTGGAGGGCCAGGAATTCCTGTACTGGCTTGGACATTATATAGTCACCCATTTCGAATAAGCGTTTATCAGCTCCTTTCTTCCATACCATGACCTGGGGCATGCAAAAGGTACCATCCTGAGGCCAGATAAGACTGGTGTTTTTCTGGCGGGAAAAACGTGCCCAGGCGATATTGGTTATACCCAGGGAATATTTGCCTTCGTCTACGGCATTTACAACCTCAATAGGGCTTCCCTGATACTTCACATTGTCTTGGAATTCACTGAATCTGTCAGGAAAATAGGATGACATAAAGTTCCTGATTATCAGTGATACTACGCGATACTCATCTGGCATAAGAATACTATTACGCCAGCGTGGATTCAGTAAATCCTCCCATACTTTCGGGATATCTTCTGGGGCCAGTATGTTATGGTTATAAAAAACCGCAAATGGAATAATAACAAATGGATGAAAATAACCTCTCATATCTGCAAAGCCATTGTCAGCGAGTTCTTTTCTGAGAGGGTAGTGAGCGGGCAGGGAAGCAAAGTATTCGGCTAAATACCCGTCTGGAAGTTCCACAAAATCGTTGACATGACCGATGGTAAGATCCGGCAGGTCTTTTTTCTCAACACAGAGCTTAAATGAACTCTCTTCTTCAGGCCGATGGGCTTGAACTTCAATTGTCACCTCCATTCCGTTTTTTTCCTGCAAATGTTTAGCGCAGTTTCCAAGCATTTCTGTCAGTGATCTGGTGATATTTAGTGGACAGTGTAAAAAAACCTTTGCCATTAGTGCCTTCCTCCTTTATATTTGCGAATTATGCAAAAAAAAATTATTATGATTGGAATTTGCTAAGACCCGATTAATAAGGGCAAATAAAAAAGCAGTCATTTCCCGTGAAAGGGTCGGACTGCTTGCCATCACCATAGATTAATTTTTTTGCATTAAAACAACGCTCTTATGTAGAAACACTATTTTTTATAATTGCTGTTGCCAAAAACAAAAATATGGTAAGCATAATTCCTTTCCAAACGGGAGGCACATTCGTTTCCAAATATACCCTATCGGACCTGCAAGCATAACTTCATGGTCTTAGCCTGGAGGTCTCGGAATTACACATATATATTTAATTATCACTTAAATAAACTATAACAAGTATATACTTGTTAAATCGTTAATGACTGATACTAATCAAATATAACATTACTATCACTAATGATAAACTTTTATTTTATATTTTTCAACATAAATTTTTTAACAGCTTAAGGATCTGTTAGAATTTTAACTAAACTAGTAATAGCTCTGCGATTTTTTTGAAAGTAAATAATATAATATACGAGGGTGATTTGAATGCAATACAGAAAATTACAAGATAATGTGTCAGCCAGGAACAACTACAATAAGAGCTTTTATAATTCAACATCCTTTGTTTATGATCTTTTTCTCGACACCATCCTCTTGCCTCTTATAACCGGAGCAGGCACAAGACGGCATTATCAAACGATATCTTCCATGATATCAGATATACATGGCATTGAGATTCTGGATCTGGCCTGTGGGACAGGAAGTATTGTGCAATACCTGGCAGATGATGTTTCCTATACAGGACTTGATCTCGCAGAAAAAATGATCTTTCTCGCAAAAAAGAGAATCAAACAGACTCATATAAGCAAGTACCGGTTTATTGTTGAATCTGCCCATAATATGCCTTTTTATGATCAGGAATTTGATGTGGTCATATGCAACCTGGCTCTGCACTTTTTCCCTGATTATCGACAGGTCATTTCTGAAGTTGGCAGGGTATTAAAAAAGGATGGAAGTTTTATCGCTTGCCTTCCTGTAAAAGGCAGGAACAAGTATTATGATATAATATGGCAGCGATTGTCGCGCAGGAGTTTCCGCTGGGGAATACCTTTATATGAAAGGGATATCAAAGAATCATGCGAGGTCAGCGGTTTTTCATATAAACATATTGCCAGTAACGGTTCAATCATATATTTTGAGGCAAGAAAACAATAAATAGTTTGTATATATAACGAAGCCTTGATATAATACAAATGTTGTCCTGACAGGTGACAAAACTCTGTAGATTATTGATTATCCGTTGAAATTATGCTAAGGCCAGCTCTTGGAAAGGGTTTTTTATTATGAAAGAACAATCTCTCAGAAATATAGCTATTGTTGCTCATGTTGATCATGGCAAGACTACGCTGGTTGATAAATTATTGAGGCAAAGCGGTTTCTTCCGCAATAATCAGCTTATGCCCGAAAGAGTAATGGACAGCAATGACCTGGAAAAAGAGCGCGGGATAACTATACTATCGAAAAATACCAGTATCGTATATAAGAATACCCGCATAAATATTGTTGATACCCCCGGACATGCTGATTTTGGCGGAGAAGTTGAGCGTATCGTAAAGATGGTTGACGGAGTACTCCTGCTGGTAGATGCCTTTGAAGGTCCTATGCCGCAGACCCGTTTTGTATTGAGAAAAGCTCTGGAAGCAGGGTTGAAACCTATTGTAGTAATCAATAAGATTGACCGGCCGGGAGCCAGACCGGAAGAGGTTGTGGACAAGGTGCTGGATTTGTTTATCGATTTGGAAGCAGATGGAGAACAGCTTGACTTTCCAGTAGTCTATACATCTGCCAAAGAGGGTTTCGCCAAAACCAGTCTTGAGGAATCATCAAATGATATGCAGCCTTTAATGAATATGATAATCGAAAAAATGCCTTCCCCGGAGGGAAACCCGGATGGGCCTTTACAACTGGTTATTTCCTCTATTGACTACGACAACTATGTAGGTAGAATTGGTGTGGGCAAAATAAGCAGAGGCGTTATTGCCAGAGGCCAGGAAGTAATTCTTTGCAACACCTTTGATAAGGAAAAACGGGTTAAAATAAATACCCTCTATACCTTTGAAGGCTTGAAGAAGGTGGAAACAGTTGATGCCGCAGCAGGGGACATTATAGCTGTCTCAGGTATTGAAGATATTAATATTGGGGATACCCTTTGTTCAACAGAACTTGTTGAGGCTGTACCATTTGTGAATATTGATGAGCCTACCATATCCATGAATTTCATTGTTAATGACAGCCCTATGGCCGGACGTGAAGGAAAATATATTACCAGCCGCCATTTGCGTGATCGTCTGGATAGGGAATTGCTATCCAATGTATCCCTTAGAGTGGAAGAAATCAGCTCTGATTGCTTCAAGGTATCAGGGCGCGGAGAACTGCATCTTTCAATATTGATTGAATCCATGCGCCGCGAAGGTTATGAATTTGCCGTTACCCGGCCTGAAGTAATACTGAAGGACATCGATAACCTGGTCCATGAACCGGTAGAAAGGTTATTTGTAGAAGTCCCGGATGATTTTGTGGGTGCGGTCATCGAAGGTATCGGAAAACGCAAGGGTGAACTCTTAAATATAAACAATGGCACAGGAAATACTGTTAAACTGGAATTTTTAATACCTGCCAGGGGCCTGATCGGTTACAGGTCCGAATTTCTGACCGATACCAGAGGTAACGGGGTTATGCATCATGTTTTTGAATCCTATCAGGCATATAAAGGAGATATTACTACCCGCAGCAGGGGTTCTCTGGTAGCTTTTGAAAGTGGTATTACTGTAGCTTATGGCTTATATAATGCCCAGGAAAGAGGTCATTTGTTTGTTGATCCCGGAGTTGAGGTCTATACTGGTATGATAGTCGGGGAAAATGCTCGCAGTATGGATATTGCAGTTAATGTTTGTAAAAAGAAGCATCTTACCAATACCAGGGCCTCTGGTTCCGACGATGCCCTGCGTTTAACTCCGCCAACCAATATGACCCTGGAGAAATGCCTGGAATTTATTAAAGATGATGAATTATTGGAAGTAACCCCAAAATCCTTGCGTCTCAGAAAAACGATACTTGACAGAAATGAACGTGACAAATCTTCCAGGAAAAGGGATCAAGCCTCCTGAGTTGGAATACAAGCAGACTAATCTTTCTTCTGAATTGCCAGGGTGAACAGTTCTCTATCTTAGAGATATGTCCTTATCGGTGGAATCCTGCTCCATTTCCTGCTGATCTAATTTAGATATATCCAGGAATCGGTTTACAATTATGATGAATATACCTATGATAAGAAACAGGGTAGAAATGGAAAAATGGTCAGCGATAAAGCCACATAGAGGAGCAAAAAACACCATAAATAGAGCGGTGAGCATACTATCGATTGACATTGCCGTAGCCCGTTCATCTTTGTTCATATTATCCCCGCAAACATCCAGGAAAAGTGGCCTTCTGGCATCTTTGGCGATATATAAAATAAAGAAAACCCCTATAACTGCAAGGGTTTGATTGCTATTTACAAATACAAATATAAGAACTGATGCCAGTGCCATGATGTCAAAAAGACGGGTCATCAGTTTGCCGGATGAAGCCAGTTTATTTAAGTGATACACATTTCGCGATGCCAGCGAACTAAAGATGTAAAAAACACCATATACAATGCCCAATAATACTTTCACCATATCGTCGGAACCCAGATTGGCAATACTGAGGGCTGCAGCTGTTAGCAGCATGGAAGCCATTATGGGTTGGATATAATCTTTAATGCTTTTGAAAATGCTGTCATACATCGATGAACTCAAGAGGACTTTCGAGAGCTTTTTATTGGTGTATATACTTTTCAAACGTAAAAAACCACTGATATAGAAGGTTTTTAAATTCAGGTTGCTTTCTCTTCTCTCATCAAGGCTGTCTGGATAGGAAGCTATCAGAAGAAAATCAAGAATATAAGGGATAATGCATATCAGAAAAAGCCATCGCAAATCAGGCAGGCTCAATACAAATATTATAGAGACAAATGCTGAAATGGAAGAACCGATCAGGGAAAATGAACGAGTTCTTCCATACACGAAGGTCTTGTGCATAAACCAGTTCTTCTGCTCCAGGTAGGTGAGTATCATAGCTTTATGAGTACCTGAGCGGAAAGCTTCACCCAGGCCGAAGAATATCATGGCTATAATCAACAAATAAAAATTGCCGGCCAGGAAAAAAAAGATAAAGGAAACTATATAAAAGGTGAAGCAGATCATTAGTTCTTTTTTCTTGCCATAAGTATCGGCTATGATTCCTGAAGGAACTTCGAAAACATACACCACTGCCTCTCTTATGGCGTATAAAATGCCAATATTAAAAAGGCTCATTTCTAAACTCATAAGGTAAATAAAAAGATAAGGCTCAAAGAATTTCAGGTTCTTCAATAAGCCATAAGAGCAGAATTTCCATATCTGTTTATCCTTTTTGATTTCATTGTAGACCCCATTAACAGATACCAATGCCAATTCCCCTTATGATTTTATTATTAGATTATTATACTACTTTTCAATGCACAGGAAAAGCACAGACTGAGAGAGACTGCCATCTACTACTTTATTTTATTGGCGTTTGGGGCGATGATTACGGACATTGGATTTGCCTATGCCTGGACCAAAGGCAGCAAGCAGTGCCTTTGGTCCAGGACCTATCAAATCAGTTCTCCCGCATTTTTCCAGGGCCTCTTTAATCAGTTTTTTATTTTTGCGATTTCGATATTGCAGGAGAGCCCTTTGGGCTTTCCGTTCCCAGGTGCTCCGGGGTACATATACTTCCCGGCCGTTCAGCGGATTAAGACCGGTATAATACATACTGCTTGATATGGTCATAGGAGTGGGAGTAAAATTTTGCACCTGTTCAGGATAATACTGCAGTTTGTCGCGGATAAACTCAGCTAATTCAACACTTTCATTGAGGCTGCTACCCGGATGGGCAGAAATGAAATAGGGGATAAGATACTGTTCTTTTTTCAGTTTTTTGTTTACCCTATTAAACGCTGCGATAAATTTTTCATATTCTGCACGGACTGGTTTGCCCATTAGTTTGGTTACTGTTGGAGCAATATGTTCCGGAGCAATTTTCAGTTGCCCGCCTATATGATACTGGCAAAGCTCGCGCAAATACTGTCCAGACCTGTCATTTAAAATGAGGTCATACCGAACCCCGGAGGCTACGCGTATATTACGGATACCTTTTACTTTTCGCATTTTTTGCCAGAGCCGTATGGAAGGGGAGTGGTCGGTATCAAGATTCTTGCATACAGCAGGGAATAGGCAGCTTGGTCGTTTGCAGTTTTTACATTTTTCCAGATCTTTTCCCTTCATTCCATACATATTGGCAGACGCTGCTCCCAGGTCAGGAATACTACCCTTAAAATCCGGGTGGGAAACAAATGATTCAGCCTCTGCTACAATAGATTTTATACTTCGGCTCTGAATATACTTTCCCTGGTGCAGGCCTATGGAACAAAAAGCACAACCGCCGAAACATCCCCTGTGGGTCAGTATTGAAAACTGCACGGGTTTTAATGCCGGGACTCCGCCAGCTGTTTCATACATAGGATGATATCTTCTCAGGAAAGGGATTTCATAAATGCTGTCCATCTGCTTTGGAGTCAAGGGCAGTTCCGCCGGGTTCATAATCACCCACCGGTCTCCATGTTTTTGAGCCAGTGGGGGAGCAGAATAAGGGTTAGTATTCTTGTGGACTAATCCGGTGCATAACGAAAATTCATATTTGCTTTGCTTTACTTTTTCGTATGCAGGAAGTTCCAGTGCATTATCAGGTAATATGGATGAAACATAGCAGGTACCGGATAGATTGGTCAGGCGCTTAATATCTTTACCGGCTTCAATAAATTTTGCTATCTTCAGCAGCTTGTATTCTCCCATCCCATAGACCAGGAGGTCTGCTTTACTATCAAGCAAAATGGATCTGCGTATTTTATCGGTCCAATAATCATAGTGGGCCAGACGTCTCAAGCTGGCTTCAACGCCGCCGATAATTAGCGGTATTTTAGGATAGGCTTCACGCAGACGATTGGAATATACAATGCTGGCCCTGTCCGGTCTGTAACCCGCTTTACCCCCGGGGGAAAACACATCATCACGACGTTTTTTCTTGTCAGCAGTATAGTGATTAACCATGGAATCAAGATTACCGGCCGATACGCCAAAAAACAAACGCGGAGCTCCCAGTTGTTTGAAATCGTCTATAGTTTTCCAATCAGGCTGGGCAATAATTCCTACCCGGTATCCATGTCGTTCAAGAAAACGCCCCAGTATAGCTGCAGCCCAGGCAGGATGGTCTACATAGGCATCCCCGCTCACAAGAATAATATCCAGTTCATTCCAATTGCGTTGCTTTAGATCCGCTTTACTAACAGGTAAAAAATCCACAATAATTCCTTCCTTAAAACATTATTCTTTCCTTACCCACATTAATTTTAGCCTGTATTGCTTTATCATGATAAATCTTCTTAATTCAAAAATGGATGCCATTCTGAGCGTTAGCGAAGAATCTTTGCGCGTGCCGCTAGTCCCCTTCAGATCCTTCGGCTTTGCTCACGATGATGACCGCAATAAAACACCTGACTAATGACAGGAATAAGTTTAAATATGCAAAATCCTCAACTTGAAATTAAGCTAGTACTCTGTAATGCCTAAAACTTTCATTCCCGCCGGATAACCTAAACTTTTAGACGTTACAGAGTACTAGAGGAACTGCTTAAATGTTTTTATTGATATTGTGTTTATATAAGACGGCTTTGATAGTAAAATAGCTAATATCCTCGGCTAACTCTTGTTTTATCGGGGTCAATTTCTGAAATCCCAATCTTTCTGCGACTTCCAATATGCATTTCTCTTCTTCTTCATCAATAAATTCATCCCAGTTGACCGAACAGCCTTCACGGGCACAGCGCAGGATATGATCCTCAACGGTTCTTAGTTTAATTTCTCGCTGACCGGCTATCTCTGCCAGGGAATTGCCTTGCTGGTATAAAGCCCAGCTTATCATATGACTGGGGGTTTTATCTTTATGGCTTTTTGCTTCTGTTTTTACCTCAGGCTGAGCTTTATCATTCCTGCCATCTGGCTTTAAACTGATAATTAAATCCAGAAATTGCTGACCATAGTTCTGCATTTTACTTTCACCTATACCATTAATCGCCAGCATGGAATCATAATCAGCAGGCAGACGAAGACTCATTTCTCTGAGAGTGCTGTCATGGAAGATAATATAAGGCGGAACCTGCTCTTTTTGAGCTATTTCTTTACGCAAGGCGCGCAATGATTCAAAAAGACTGTCATCTGCTGCACCTTCTTGCGGTCTGGAAGGCAAATTAAGAATTACCTGAGCCTCTTTTCTCAATACCGGTCTTGCTTTTTTTCCCAGGCGCAGGACTGGATACTGTCCGTTGCTGCTGTTCAGGTAATCTTCAGCAAGGAGGATATTTATTATATCAGTGATGGCAGCAATAGTCATATCCGCCATAATACCGTATGTGGATAGCTGGTCTAATCTCAGGTCTTTTATCCTTTTGGCCTGCGAACCTTTAAGTACCGCTGCCACCAGACTTGTCCCATATTGCTGGTTCATGCGGATGACACAGGACAGTATTTTCTGGGCTTCAATGGTCATATCTTTCTTCTCAAAATCCTCATTGCAATTGGCACAGTTATTACAGAATTCAGCAGTATTTTCTTCACCAAAGTATTGCAGTATTGTTTGACGCAGACAGCGGGTAGTATGACAGTAATCCACCATCTGCTGCAATTTCACATATTCGGCCTCTTTTCTCTCTTCGGACAGGAGGGTTTGTTCTATCAGGAACTTTTGTATTTGCACATCACCGGCACTGTATAAAAGGATACAATCTCCCGCTTCACCATCTCGTCCGGCGCGTCCGGCCTCCTGGTAATAGGCCTCCAGATGGCGGGGCATATTGTGATGAATCACAAAACGGATATTGGATTTATCTATACCCAGGCCAAAGGCATTGGTGGCTACCATAAGGGGAATCTCATCATAGATAAAGGCATCCTGGCTGAGGGTCCTTTCATCAGCACTCATCCCGGCATGGTAGCGTCCCGATTTATATCCCCGTGACTGCAGGTATTCATAGAGACTATCCACTTCTTTGCGGGTGGCCGCATAGACAATACCCGATTGTTCAGGATGAGCCTTAAGATACTGGTCAATAAATTTGCTTTTATCCGTCCCCTTGATAACTGAAAAATATAGATTGGCCCGGTCAAAACCGACCAGCTTAATACGGGGCTGATGCAAGCCCAGCAATTTGACAATATCGTCACGCACCTGCCTGGTAGCGGTAGCAGTAAAGGCTGCCAGAACAGGCCGATAAGGCATGGTTTCTATCCACGAAGCAATAGCTCTGTAGCTGGGACGAAAATCATGCCCCCACTGGGAAACACAGTGGGCCTCATCAATGGCAATCACTGATACCGGGATAATTTCCACCAGCTTCTTCATATAATCCGATGTGAGTCTTTCCGGTGCTATGTAGAGGATTTTATACTCCCCCTGGGCTGTTCTGTTTAATCTATCCCGAATTTCACTTTGCCTTAGTGAGCTGTTTATATAAGTAGCGGCTACCCCCTGGCTGTTCATGGCATCAACCTGGTCTTTCATCAGAGCGATTAATGGTGATATAACTATAGTTATTCCGGGTAAAATTAAAGCGGGAATCTGATAGCACAGGGATTTACCCCCACCAGTAGGCATAATTCCCATGGTATCATGACCCTTAAGAATACTATCAATTATTTTTTCCTGCCCGGCTTTGAAATCCCGGTAGCCAAAATATTTTCTCAATACCTCTTCAACTCTATTATCCAAGATATCCTCCTCTTTAAGATTTATTGTTTACCATTATAGCAAATCAATAGTTTCCCTGGGTAACATCATCCTTGAATAGATTGTATCTAAATGTAATCAAATATATACTGTGAATATAACAGTTCCGCTGCAAAAACCTTTATTTGATTGCATATTAGTGAATATGTGCTTGAAAGAGATAGTATTATAATTCTGAATTCTGGTAGTACGGCACTCAGCAATGCTATGTCTCGTTAATCCGCGTTAAGAGTGGGCTGAGTGCCGGACTCTTTATTTTAAAGCTTTTCAAGTCTGTGTTATTCACAATAAATTGCGTTGATTTACCTCTGATTATTCAATCAAATATATTTATAACTTTTTGCAGGGAAATCAACAGTGAATTTACGATTCATTTGGATTAAAGCAGGGAGGATTATTAATGAATAGAAAGGGTAATAAGGCAGGGCAGGCCAGGCAGACCAGACTGCCGGTAACAGAAGCTGCTGAATTAATAAATTTCTTAAGGGAAAAAATGCCTGAGAAAGGACGCAATAATATTAAATCATTATTGACCCACCGACAGGTTCTGGTGGATGAGCAGGTGGTTACCCAATATAATCATCCCCTGCAGATGGGGCAGGAAGTTGTCATTAACTGGTCTCTGCTGAGAGCCAAAGAGCATGAAAAAGGCTTGAAAATAATTTATGAAGATCCTGCAATTATCGTTATTGACAAGCCTTATGGATTATTATCCATGGCTTCAGACAAAGAAAAGGAGCGTACTGCCTATCATCAGTTAACTGATTATGTCCGTAATAATAATCCAGAAGACAGGATATTTATTGTTCATCGGCTGGATCGGGATACTTCGGGGATAATGGTGTTTGCCAAAAATGAAGAGGCCAAACATGCTATGCAGGATGCCTGGAAAGATATAGTGGTAGACCGTGCATATGTGGCCGTTGTTGAGGGAAGGGTTAAGCAGCGGGAAGGGACCATCAAATCATGGTTAAAGGAGACCAGGACCAGACTGATGTATAGCAGTTACACTGAGGGAGATGGACAGGAAGCGGTAACTGATTACAAGGTACTGCAATTCAGTTCCAAATACTCTCTGCTGGCAATCAGGCTTAAAACGGGGAGAAAGAATCAGATACGCGTTCATATGCAGGATATTGGACATAGCATAATAGGAGATAAAAAGTATGGCGCGCAAACAAATCCCATCGGTCGTCTGGGGCTGCATGCGCATATTTTGGCCTTTTATCATCCTGTTAGCGGAGAGTTGATGCATTTTGAAACAGAACTGCCCCAAAAATTTTCACGTTTATTTAAAACAAACGTCAAAAATAATAAGGTGTCCAAGGACACAGAACGCTATGGTAAACGTTAAAGGCAGCCTGCATTTTGGGAGAAGATCTAAAAACTATCCGGGGACAAAAGAAGGCGATTCAATTTTCTCAAAGTGCTCATGAATGCTCCAATATTGAATACAAATAAAGGTTCTGTTATTACAATTATATTTGACATAAGCTCTGAATAACTATAGACTAATACGGCATGGCAAATTCATATTGAATTTTTACGCTGATGCTTTGGATATTGACATGCTCAACGCGGGATGGAGCAGTTGGTAGCTCGTCGGGCTCATAACCCGAAGGTTGTCGGTTCAAGTCCGGCTCCCGCAACCATTGATGAGTAGAAATGCGGTTTGATAAACTATATCAAACCGCATTTGTTTGCGTGACGGTAGCCTGGCTATGGGGCAGCGGAAAAGTAGAGAATACATATCCGTCGTCTTTCAGTGTTTTGATTATTCTGTCCAGGGCCTCAGTATTGCTCTGGGATACAGCATGTAAAAGGATTACTGCACCGGGATGAATATTATCTATTACATGCTGGTAGGAGTATTCTGCCCCGGGTTGATCATCCGGGTCCCAATCTTTAAAAGCCATACTCCAGAATACAGTGGAATACCCCACTTGCCTGGTTAAATCCAGGCTTTTCTCTGAATATTTACCCATAGGTGGTCTTATATAGGGCGCCATTTCAGCACCGGTTAGCTTTTCATATTCCTCAGCCACAGAGAGAATTTCTTCTTTTAAATCCTCCGAATTGCATTGGGAAAGATCAGGATGATTCCAGGTGTGATTGGCAATCAGGTGTCCTTCTGAGTGCATGCGCTTTAGCAGTTCGGGCTGGCTCTTAATGTAATGTCCGGTTATGAAAAAGGCTGCTTTTACATTGTTGTCCCGAAGGGTATCCAGAATTTCACCTGTATAGCCTAATTCATAACCCTCATCAAAGGTCAGGTATATCCGCTTTTCTTCATTAGGTAAAACATAAAAGGCCTGATTACCTTCCAAAATTTCCTTAATCTCATTGTTAACCTCAGTAAGCTGGTGTGTCTTATTACGCAAAAAATACCAGTCACGTGACTCTTCAGATAAATTTTCCTTTTTTTCAATGGTTTCCGGAGCAGGCTCTGCTTCGACAATATCACTGGAGTCTGAAGCAGGTTCTACTTTGATAATATCACTGGAGTCTGAAGCAGGTTCTACTTCGACAATAGAGCTTGATAAAGCCTGTGCTTCACTTGCAGCAATTACCGGAAGCGTATTCTTATCGTCAGCGACAGCAGTGCTTTCATTTACTTCACAAGCGCTGCAAGACAATAATAGTAAAAACATTAATAATAGATAAAGTGATTTTCTCATGTGCTGCCTCCATTTTTTACTAAGCAAATCCTCTTTCAATAATTCTTCCTATATAGATAATAGACATTATAGGACAATTTCTTTCATTTTATATTTGAGAGTTTTGCATAATTAAAAAATCCAACATGTCACTCTGAGCGTTAACGAAGCCACCTTAATCGTGCGCCAAGCGAACGTAGTCCCCTTGGGGGAAGCTTAAGATCCTTCGGCTTTGCCTCGGGATGAGAGTACTAAATAATGATATGGAAAAACTAATTATGCAAAATCTGAAATAAAACTCAGGCATTTTATGTCGCATTGGAATTTATATTGAATAAATTTCATATTGCGGGCAAGTAAAAGATCCTTGTTCACGTATAGTGATATATGGAGGCGATATAAGTGAAGGGAAAGTATTCTTCAGGAACTAGGATAAATAAATCTATATTATTACTGTTATTTATTTTTATTGTGCAATCTATGATTATTAATTGTCAGGTGGCAGAGGCAACGATAATTAATGAGCAAATAACAGAGCCAACAAAAATTCATATTATCGAAAAGCTTTATAATGAGCAGATTGCCAGAGGAATTATTTTTCAGCAAAACAAAAATAAGGATTATCAGGAACTCACAGTTAAGAATAACAATGAGTTTATAATCACCGCAGACTTGAATGATCCAATGGTAAACATTATTTCGGGCAAAGCACAGGATAAAGTATTAAAGCTGGAAACCTTATCCGGCCAAATAGCCCGCGAACAGCTCAAAGGGCAAAATGTAGTGGCCGGTATTAATGGTGATATGTTTAATATATCTGCCGGTACCATGGATTATGGCAGTCCCCAGGGGCTTCAGGTAAAAGACGGCAAGATATTGCTGGGCTTTGATACAGTGTGGGCAGAGCCCCGCTTTCCGGTTTTTGCCATAACTAAAGATCGCCAGGCAATAATTAAATACCTGTCTTTGGATGCCAGGCTTTTTGTGGTTGAAAAGTCTTATGAGACAAAACACGGTTCAGCAAATTCACATCCTGATTTAACCATATCGATTGATACCATTAATCGCAACAATCCGGCTGTAATGAGCAATCGGATGATTTTGCTAACACCACAGTTATCTGACAGTCCAATAGTGGGCTTTACGGATGAGCAGGCAGTTAACGGGACGCTGACTGTTTTAAAAAACATTAGCGCTTGTGCTGATGGTTCGATCCAATTGGGTAGGGAATATGAAGCTGAAATAGCTTCTGTGGGAGACACTTCCACTGGATTAAAAAGCATAGCTATTCCCCCTGAGGGGATGGTTCTTGCCAGTCATGGAATCAAAGCTACTTGGGTAAAAGAACATCTGCAAAAAGGAGATAAAATCAGGTTTTCCTTTAATTTGAAAGATCAAGAAGGCAATATTCTCGATCTGGAGCAAGCGGTCACTGCATGGCTTCCTCTGATTGAAAACGGACAGGCATTAACACAAAAAGAAATGCTGGAAAAAGCCAGGAATGATTGGGATGGCGGTACCGCTGTCATCAAGGCCGCAGATAAGTCAAGGGCTGCTATTGGCTATACGGCAGATAATAGGGTAATTGCTCTGGCTATTGATGGGGGTGGGGAAGCCCAGGATAGTTTTGGTATAGATCTTCCCGGGATGGCAGCGAGGATGCGGGAACTTGGCGCGGTAGCCGCTGTTAGCCTGGATGGGGGCGGCTCGACGCAAATGAATTCCCGCTTATTTGGAGAAACCGATGTGCAATTGATTAACAAGCCTTCAGATGGTAGAGAACGCCCGATAAGTAATACGATTCTTTTTAGCTCTAATGCGCCCAAAACGTTTGATATTAATGCACTAAAGGTTAACAAAGACATTATTATTTATAAAAATACTGACCATGCATTTCAATTAAGAGGGCAGGACAGCAATGGTAATCCGGCGGATTTGAGCGAGGCTGAAATCAAGTGGAGCATTAAGCCTCAGAATAACGCTTCTGATACAGAACTGAGCGGCTCAATTGATAATCATGGCCTGTTTAAAGCGGGGGGAATTCCTGCAAGTCAATATGTCTCGGCAAGTATTGGTTCAGTGGAAGGCTTAGCCAGGGTTAGAGTAGTGGATTCGGTTCATTCTCTTACTTTAACAGACAATGGGACGATTGCAATCGGCTCTAATTCCCGGAAACAATTCCAGATTGCTGCATATACAGAAGATGGGCAAGCCATCATAATTCCCAATTCGGCAGTGCAGTGGTCGGTTAGTCCAGCAAAAATCGCCAGTATTGACAACAATGGCTTATTATTAAGCAGCAGGGAAAAAGGAAACGCTACGGTAAAAGCCAAAGTGGGTGATAAAGAAGTATCTATTAATATAGTAGTAGGACTGAATGCTCAATTAATCGATAGTTTTGAATTCAGCGACCCAGACAGCTATTACATCAATGGTTATCTTGGAGGCAATTGCCAGATTTCCACGGAGCAGGTGAAGCACGGGAATTACAGCCTGAGAGTAGACTATGATTATGCCAGCTGGGCTAAAATATATAATGGTACCATTAATGTCATAATGGATAAAGACAAAAGAACCGACAATTATACCAGCACCATACGCCCTCGAAAACTTGGTATGTGGGTATATGGGAACGGGCAGGCACCCTGGCTGCGTGCCACTATCAGAGACGGTAATAACAATGCACGAACACTGAACCTGGCTTCCAGTATTAACTGGGTGGGGTGGAAATATATCGAAGCGGATATTCCTCCTGATATTCCTATGCCGGTTTCTTTAGATTATTTCTATATGGTAGAAATAGACAAGAACAAAGACCTCAAAGGAACTGTTTACTTTGACGAAATACGTTTTGTTTATTCCGATAATCAGTAAGACGCTATAAAACATTAAACCACCTGCAAGCTTTGCGGGCATCAGACAGGTTTATTTATAAAGCTGCAGGTGGCACCAGCCGAACAATCCTTGCAGGACTGCTTGGGCACGGACAGGGGTTTTTCTTTTAGCAGGGTGCGGGCCAGGGCCAGAGCATCCTTAACCGCGTTGTTGGGACCATCGATGGCAAGCATTACTGAACCCTCTGAACCGCTTACTCCGCCGGCAGCTACAATCGTAGCTTCAACACCGAACAAAGTTTTCAGGGCATCTATCTCGGTATATATCCGGGCAAATCCCGCGGGCAGGAGAGCTAAACCGCAGCGCTGCCCCAGGCTGTAATCCAGGCGGTTTATGCCCATCACCCGTGCAGCTGCTGTACAGGAAGGAATCATCTTTTCATGTCCAACCGGTACCAGTAACCTACAGCCGCGGGCTGCCAGAACACCGAAGGAAGCTCCCACCGTACCTCCCACAGGATTAGCCAGCAACACCCCGGCATTACCACTGGCATCAAAGGCATTGGCTCCCTTGACAAAGACATCGTCCCGGTCAAAGTCCATTATGAACTCATCCCAGGATATTTCCTTTGTTTTCCCGTTTTCCAGGCAGATATGGGCCAGGCGGGTATCAGGATCAGTAACACAGGGCAGCCCGCTGCTTACGATCCCAGCCGCGAAGCGGGGTTTATCCTCTGTGGACATAAACCCCAGTTCCTCAGCGATATATGAGTTGGTAGTACCCACACTAATGATTACCCGCCCATTTTTCAGGGCCTGCTGAAAGACCGGCTCGTTTATGAGCCCACGGGCAATCAAACGTTTGGCTCCTGCCGGAGACAAAGAAAATGTTGCAATCATCATAATACCTCCTGTCAATAAATATAATTTTATAAGCACAGGCTGCTCAAATCTCTTATGTATTATAAGGACCATCACTCGGCAAAGCCGAAGCGGCCAGGACTTCTTCTCCGGGTACGGCTGATTTCAGCTTTGTTACAATAAAGGGGGTTCACTAATGCTCAAAATGACCAACTGGGGTTTTTGATTATATTATCAATTAATATTTTATCATGAATATTACATGCAGCATGAATATTATATAAAAGACCCTCAAGTGCACATAAAAAAAGAGGTCGGTATTAGCAGTAAACTTTGAGGTTTTAGTCTCTGCTTTTGGCTTGAAAAGCCAGGAAATATTCCGGGCATGAGAGAACGGCATCCATAACATATCTTGCTGCGGATAGAAACACCGGGGCTTCGACCATAATTAAAAAATTTAACGTGAATTTATCTGCAAATTATTATATAATTAATTATTATGTGGTCTGACCATCAGGACACCTGCTTATCAGGAAACAGGATCATCAATTATATATTTCCAAAAATAAGAAGCGAATTTGAAAACTGGTTTCACTGAAAGTTCAGATAATATGTACCTCTGGCAGCACCATGGAGGAATGGAGGGAACAATATGTTAGAACTAAGAATCAATGGTTTTGGCGGACAGGGCTCGGTTACCCTGGCGCACTTGTTGGCGCAGGCTGCACTGGAAAACGGTGAGCAGGGGCAGGCATTGCCTTTCTTCGGCGTGGAACGCCGCGGAGCGCCGGTGCGGGCAGCAGTGCGCATGTCCCCTACAACTATCCACGCGCATAGTCAATGCGAGCTACCGGATTTTGTGGTAGTGATGAGCGAAAAGCTTGCAGAAGCCGCGGTCAGTGAAGGCATTACTGAGGCCGGTACTGTGATCATAAATGCTCCCCACGCAGTAGCAGTGGAGAAGTATCCTACCTGGCAGGTGGATGCCGATGCCATCGCTCATGAAGCCGAATTATTTTCGGCCGACGGGCCCTTAATCAATATTCCACTGTTTGGTGCGATTTGCCGGGTGCTAAATATCCCGCAGAATATTATGGAACAAACCATCATCAATAAATGGCCGGGCAATAACGGCGAGCGTAATCTGGGCGCCGCTGGCAAGGCTTATAACGAGGTGAAAAAATGTGCCCCAACTTTTTTAATTGGGCAAGGCACTATTAACAAAACAGGCGGTGGTTTCTAATCGCCCGTCTCGTTTCAGATATTTCTTGAAAATGCTGCAGTTTCTTCCCCAATATTTAACCACCGTAATTCAGATTAGTGTATTGTGTGCTTCATAATTGGATTAGCGAAAGGAATGGAAAATAGATGAAATCAGTTACGAAAGCCTACCGGCCCATTTCCTGGCCGATGAAGGGAGCTGGCGGCGACACCGGTTCCTGGCGAACCCACCGTCCGGTCGTGGACCAGCAGATATGCACCAAGTGTCAATTTTGCTGGGTATATTGTCCAGAAGCGGTCATTGACCGCAATGAAATTACTATTGATTACACTTACTGCAAGGGATGCGGCGTGTGCGCCAGAGAATGCCCAACCGGCGCAATCACCATGGTAAAGGAGGAGGAGTAGCAGTATGAAAACAGCGCAAGTTATAATGGATACAGGTACCCATGCCGCCGCGCTGGCCGTAAAAAGCGCCCGGGTTGATGTAATACCCGGCTACCCCATCACTCCCCAGACCAGCATAATGGAAGCGATAGCTGCCATGGTTGAAAGCGGCGAAATGAATGCCCGCTTTATACCGATGGAAGGCGAACACAGCGTTCTGGCCGCTGCCGTGGCTGCATCCGCTGCCGGAGCCCGCGTTTTTACAGCCACCTCGGCCAACGGCCTTTTGTATATGCATGAAGTTTTACATATGGCTTCTGGGGGACGTTTACCCGTCGTAATGTGCAACGTCAACCGCGGTATATTTGCCCCCTGGACCCTTTGGGCCGATCATCAGGATTCATTTTCCCAGCGCGATACTGGCTGGCTCCAATATCACTGTTCCTCCAATCAGGAGGTATTCAACACTATTTTGCAGGCCTTCCGCGTGGCTGAACAGATCAATATCCCGGTAATGGTCAACTTTGATGGCTTTGCCATCTCTCATTGTCTGATGCCTCTAACCCTTCCGCCACAGGAGGACATAGACCGTTTTCTGCCTTCGCATGAACCGGAATGGAGACTTGACACGGCTCAGCCCTCTTCCTTCAGCAATGTGACCATGGCGGCTGAATATGCACCCTTCCGCCAGATGCTGTCCGACGATATCATGGCCGCTATACCTCTGGTAAAGCAGGCAGCGCAGGAATACAAGGATATCACTGGTATGTGGGATGGTGATACCATCGACACCTACCGGCTGGAAGACGCCGAAGTGGTAGCCTTTGCTGTCAACAGCATGGCAGCAGAATTAAGACTTTCCGTAGATATCCTTCGGGAGCAGGGGATCAAAGCAGGTCTTTTGCGACCCCGTCTGTATTTGCCCTTTCCTGCTGAGGATATAATCAATGCATTACCGCAAAATGCACAGGTAATGGTATTGGATCGTAACTATAACTTTGGCCACCCCGGCGGAATTTTAGCTTCGGAGCTCAAAAACGTACTTTTTGGACGACGCAACGACATCACAGTCAAAAATCGGGTGATGGGCATTGGCGGTATTGATCTGACCCGTCGCTTCATGGCTGCAGAAATTCGCGCCATGATGGATGAATAAAAGCATAGACCATGAAAGGAATGGATGAGATATGACTACCAGTATTAAAAAACTACCGGATACTGAGCTGGTTCTAAGCGGCAACGGGGCCTGCGGCGGATGTCCCGCTACAATGGCTTTGCGCATCGTGGGCAAGGCTCTGGGTTCAAATGCCATAATGCTGCTGACTCCTTCATGTTCGGTAGCCAGCATGGGCATGACCCCCAAGCTGGGCTACAACTGGCCCTGCATTAATATTACCTTTGCGACTGCTGGTTCTTCGGCCTCCGGTATTACCCACGCGCTGGAAATAATGAAGGAAAACGGCCGACTGCAAGGTGATCTGCCTACCGTATTCGCCTGGGTAGGTGATGGCGGTACCTATGACATCGGCTTCCAGGCACTTTCAGCTGCAGCCGAGCGCAATGATAATATGATATTCTTTTGCTATAACAACGAAGCTTACAGCAACACCGGAGTGCAACGCAGCGGTGCCACCCCGCGCGGCAGCTTTACTACTACTACTCCTACCGGCAAACGCCAGCCCAAGAAAAACATGGGCCTGCTGATGCTGGAACATAAAATACCCTACGTGGCTACTGCTACCGTAGCTTACCCAGGCGACCTGTATGACAAGGTGGTAAAAGCCAAAAACACCCCTGGCATGAAATATATCGAAATTCTGGCTCCCTGTTATTTAGGCTGGCAGTTTGATATGTCTGATACTGTGCAGATGAGCCGTATGGCTGTGCGCAGTGGTGCCTGGTTGTTGTGGGAAGCGGAAAATGGCAGTATCAGCTTTAATAACCCCAGTTCGCATATCATCAGCGGCAAAAAAGTAGCTGAACCGGTGGATGAATACCTGATGAAGCAGGGCCGCTTCAACCGTCTGCTTAAAGGTTCTGATGCCCAGCAGCGCATTGCTGAAATTCAGGGTGACATCGATCACGAGATTGCTTTTATGCGAGAACGGAAGAAGATTACGATTTAGTCTTCACGATTTTCTCTATCTGCTTTTCATCTGTTTATTGGTACACCGTCAATCGTTACAGTATTCAGGAAGGTGTAACGTAATAAGAGGATTTAATAATAGAACTACCGGGAGTGAATCAATGTCAAGCATAACATGAGCAACTAAATACATGAAGCGCTTGGAGATAACGGAAGCTGTTGTAGTGGTATGACAGCTTCCGTTTTGAATTATGGCAATAATCAAGTGCCCGTCGTAGTTATTTATCATTTTGTGTTCGGTATAGAGTACTCAAAGATGAAGGGCCGTTGAATGGGCAGGCGCATTAAATGCACGTTTCACAGGAGATCCAAGCATTTTCGATAAGTCACTTCTTTTCAGAAATAAAGCAAAAATGAAACGAAGAGCACAAATGGCCGGTTTGCAGGTTGGGATTTTTGAAGAAGTTAATAATAAAGCAGGGGTAGCTCAATTTCTCAAGCGGGTAAAAGAAGTTTCTTTTAAAGAAAATGAAAAAAATCATCCGATTCATGTAAAACTGCTTGATAAAGCCGGTACAGTTGGACATCGGGTAATATATACGAATAAAGATATTGAAGAAAAACTCAATCATTCCTCATTCCCGTGTTTAGTTGAAAGCCATTTGGAAGGGAAGGAATTTTCAGTGGAAACCTTTATTTACGATGGAAAAATCCAATTTATGAATATTTCCGATTACGTTGTATTTGAACATTCTATTATGGTTCCACCTTCAGATCTCCTGGAAAAAAAACGCCCCTTAGTTCGTCAGGCGATGGAGCGTATGTAGTAAAAATGTCCAAATTTGCTATGAACGAAGCAGAGTATATAGCATTTATGATGTATAACAATGTATATTTTACTGTTTGTGAATACCAGGATGAAATAGTAAGTGCCTGTTCAGCAAGTGTCTTACCTGATTTCAATTGCGCCGAGATGACTGATTGTGCTACTTTGCCGGAGCATCGCAAAAAAAACTTGCTATCACAGCAATATGGTCTGATAATAGAAAAAATGAAGGAAAAGGGAATTCAAACACTGTTTTGTTATGCAAGGACACTCTCTATTGGCATGAATATTGTGAATGCTAAACATATGTTTACTTATGGTGGCTGCATGAAAAATAACAGCAATATTCAGGAAAGGTACAACAACAATGACGCTAAACATTCATTAGCAAATATGAATATCTGGTATAAACAAATCTGATTATCCAAGTAAAAAAATATTGTGAATAGCTAAAAAACCTGCTCGAGAATCAAGAAAGATCGAGCAGGTTTTTGTTCTTCACTGGCTAAAGAATCCTTGTTTGCCATGTTTATCGACAGGATAATTATATAATTAACTCTTCTTTTTCAGTTCAGGGAAGATCAATGCTAATTAAATCCTGTTGAGAACCGTCTTTGGCACTGCGTGAATAGATTTCAAGCTTTACCGTATTATCAGGTATATCCTGGTTGTCAATAAGGAAATATCCCCAGTCTGGGGCACCTGAACTGGCTGTCAGGTAGTCCTCCCGAATAATTTCCCCATTACTGTTGTTAAAGGAGTAATTAACAGTAGCTTCAAAGATCCTGGCAATTCCAGAAACCGTAACTTTATCTTGGTCCAGTTGGGCATTCATGATTTTTATATTATTGCTGCTTTTTTCAAATAATTCTGTAGGTTGGTTCCCCACAATTTGAGGGATATATTCCTGCCCATCTATATCCTGGAAACGAACAGTATTATTTTTGTTAGACCGGTCAATAATGCTGACCGTATACGGATAGCTTATCACCTGGGATACCGGCCCGGCAGGAGAAGTAAATTTTACTCCCACGATTATTTCGTTTTCATTCTCTTCTATATCGGCAATATTGACACTATACCCGGCTGTTCTTTTTTCTCCCCAGTTGACAATAAGAAAGGTTTTTTCCCCCAGATCAACTTTTCCCGCGACAAAATAGGGCTGCATATTTTTCAACCAGTTGCTTATTTCAACGGGATAGTCTTCTTTATCTTTTTCTGTCCGGGATTCTTCAGTTTGTTCGGTGTTTTGACCAGAATTATCGGCAATTGGCTTGGAGTCACCTCCATTTTGTGAACAAGCGCTGATACAGCTTACTAAAAATAAGATAAGGGAAAAAATAGTAAAATATTTCTTCATCAATAATCATCCTTTCCTGAAGTTGCCTTCTGCTAATTCTAACAAATGTTTGCTTTTTGCTGAAGCAAAAGAATATATATTTTGTTACAGCCTTAGAGATAAACTATCCAGGTAATCGTGGATTTTTTCAAAAATTAGTCCGGCCAAAAACCATACCGGGAAATAATCCAGGCGGATAAAACCTTCTACCGAGTACGGGGAAAAAGCTGAATAATCCCAGGGGCAAAATCCCAGGGTAAGATCAAGTATCCATCCGCTCAGGTATTCGATAGTGAAAATCAGCCCTGCCCAGATTATGCCCCGTACTACCCATGGACTGCTGCGTATGTGTTCATGTACTGGTTCCATAAAAACCGCCAGGCCATAAATCGGGAACATCCACAGGTAAGTGTAAGCAGTCAAACGTATAGAACCAGCCAGCAGTGAACCTGTTCCCGTAAAGATTACTTCCGCAATCCATCCGATTAATCCATAAATTATAAACCTTTTTCCCATACCAATATTTTGTACAGGAGCGATAAAAAACTACCTGTTAATTACTAGCAATAATATGACCCTTATAACCGCTTACCATAATTTACATAAAGCATTTTTCAAGGGATTCGAACAAATAGAGTTATTAAAAATGGAATATTGTGGTTGTAAATGTTTTTAAATGACAACTTTCTAATAACAGTAATAATGGTTTGGGGGGCTATGGCCCCCCTTTTTTTGCAGTTTGCAAATCTCCTGGCCGGATTAAAACACTTTCCTGTATAATATTAGTTAATTGTCGATTGTTTATCATATCAAATAAAATTTCAATCACAACAAAGCATACATAGGGAGTAATTAATGTGCAGATTAATGTTTTAGCCAGTGGCAGTACGGGAAATGCCACACTATTTGATTTTGGAAAGACAAAAATACTGGTGGATGCTGGCATAAGTACCCGAAGAATTGAAAAAGGTCTTGCCGGGATAGGAATTAGAGTGGGAGAAATCGATGGGGTACTTATTACCCATGAACATACAGACCACATAAAGGGACTTGATGTATTGATACGCAGGTATCGATTACCGGTATATGCCCGTGGAAACACCTGGGATAGGATTCCTTGCCGGGATAAACTACCTGCAGAATGCCGCATTGAAATGAAAGACATTTTTGACCTGGGAGCAGTTAAGATTGAATCCTTCAGTATTTCCCATGATGCCATTGATCCGGTAGGATTCTGCTTTTATCACCGGCAGGGAAAATATGTTATGGCAACCGACCTGGGTACGGTTACGGAAGCAGTTGAAAGAGCATTGGAAATGTCGGATGCCGCTGTGCTGGAATCCAACCACGATCTAAAAATGCTGAATGAGGGACCTTATCCGTTTTTCTTAAAAAAACGCGTCCGGGGACAGGAAGGGCATTTGTCCAACGTGGATGCCGGCAAACTCCTTTCACGTATATCACGCAAAAACAAGATGCAGGTATTTCTGGCCCATCTCAGTCAGCAGAATAATTATCCTGAGCTCGCGGAAAAGACCGTCAAACAGATTTTGCTGCAGAATAATTGTGACGTAGAAAAAGAGCTTATCCTACACCGCACTTACCCTGATGCCATAGCCAGCTTAACATCACAGTAGCCAGAGACTGCTGCGCAGTCTCTGGCAAATGGGGATAGAACAACTAATTTTGAGGGAGGCCAAGATGGGAGAAATGATAATGGAGGCAATTGGATATATAGAATCACCGTTTAAGTCAACAGCAGATATTCCACCCCAGAGTATTTATGCAAAAGAAAAAACGGCAATTATAAAAATAGAAGAAAAATTTAAAGCCGGGCTTGAGGGATTAGAACTCTTTTCCCATATCATAGTTCTTTTTTATTTTCACGAATCCGACGGTTATAGTCTGAGAACCAGGACCCGCTGGAGTAGCAGGGAAAGAGGAGTTTTTGCCAGCAGGTCACCTCACCGCCCCAATCATATTGGCTTTTCTGTTGTAGAACTGCTCAGCATAGTAGACAATATCCTTGAAATAAAAGGTGTGGATATGCTCGATAATACACCGGTACTGGATATCAAACCTTATTCTCCGGGATTGAACCCGGAGAACGTTGCGAGCAGTGGTTTGAGAGCAAAAACAGAATAACTATTTTATATTGTCAATTTCGTAGGCTCATCCAGGATGGTATTAAATCATTTTGGCACTCAGGCTTTGTCCGCACAAATGAATAAAGCGGAGGGGAATATATAGCTTTCGGCTTTTAAAGGCCGTTCGGGATTGATTTCTTCCACAGTGGAGAGGGTACGCACACAAGTAAGCAAGTCATGTACTGTGAAGTCATCAGCTGTGGCATAGTGGGCATTGTTAGTAGCTGCTGCTTCTATTCCCAGGCTTTCTGACAGCTCAATAAGCTGCTTGTTCAGATAAGTATCGCCGGGCAGCAGCCGGTTCTGCAATTCTATATAAAAATTGTCCGGCCCCAGTATATTGCGGTAATCCTGAGCCCGCTGGCAAGCTTCTTTATACCTGCCCCTTAAAATCAATCTGCATAAATCACTCCGCCGGCAGCCGGAAAGAACTATAACCTCATTGAGGAATTTAAGGTCATCAAGGGTAATTCGGGGTTCCAAGCGGGGATTGCTCAGATGGGCACGGGTAAGAAGAGAACAAATAGAGGCATAAGCATTGGCGTTTCTGGCAATAAGAATTAAATGCCCGCCGCCTTGAACTGTGACTTCGGTACCTTATCCAATTGCTTCATTATATTATTCAGGATACCTGCAGCCTGGCGGCAAGGAGTGTTTAATTTCAGACTCTAGCGAACCGTTTTGTGGACGTTATACACTTACAATTGAGCTGGACAGTGTATAGCCCTTCTCACTTAATGCTCACAGCCCCATCAAGCTGGATGGCAGTTAAATACCGGTTAAGGTATATGAAATTTGCTCTTAGAAACAAATTCAGAGTATTATATAGAACATCAGGACGAAATCTATCATAATTATAAGTCTGGCAAGTATTACTAATAGTCATATATTACAAAATGATTGAAACCAAAATAAAATTTATCCAATTACTTCCATGTTATTTTATCAATGCAGCTTAAAAAGGAGAGATTGATTATGAAAGCTCTCATCCAGATCTGTGGTGATCCAACTGTAGATTGGTTTAGAATTTATAATGAAGAAGTCGTTGTCAGGGGCGGGGTATATTATTGGAAAAAAACCAGGGATGATGACAAGGTCAGACTGAGTTCCCGAGCAGGTGGTTCGACCAGGGTCTTCCAACTGGCAAAAGAAATGCTGTCCGCAGACCTGGCTGATGTCGAAGGCGCTGTACTCGATGAAGAATTACTTAACCGTCCCCAGGATAACCGCATAACCACATCCTGGACCGTATGGAGGGAATTCCCTAATCCGGGCTTAAACTATAACTCATTCCGTTTGCAAAAATGGCATGAGTTCGAGCCTGGTTACTGGGATTATTCTGCTGCTAAGCTAAAGGGATATCCTGATTTACTGGTAATACAGGATACCAACCTGGGTTTTCGAAGCTGCAAGGAAGGGTGGCCCGAGGTTTTATCGGCTGATTCCAGGGAAAAAATACCGCAGGATATTATAATCCAGCTCGGTCAATACAATGATGGTGAAGATAATCCGCTCTTGGACAGGATAATGGACTCAGGCCTGGCAGATAGAACCACCATAATTACTTCTATAAGCGATCTGCGTTCATGCGCTGTAAAGATAGGCCTCTCATTATCCTGGGAAAGAATGCTGGAAGAAGTTCTTGACGCGGTCTTAAGTACGAATTGTCCCTTCGTGGCAGCCAGAGGCAAAGAGATAAAATATAAGCAGGTAATAGTAACTCTGGGAGCCAGTGGTGCTATAATTGTTGGTCAAAATAAAAGTACTATGATTTTCGATCGCAGCTGGCAGGAAGGTGATTTTGCCGGCCAGTTCCCCGGACAAGTGATGGGCTATCATGCCTGTCTGTTAGGGGCTCTGCTTACAAGTTGGGCTGAGAATCCGGAATCAATGGATTGGATAAAAGCATCTTCCATAGGAATTAAATTGGCTCGCAAACTTCATATCATGGGTTATGAAGTGGCTAAAGAAGGTAAATATAAATATCTGCAGTTTCCATATAAAACCATAGCGGATTTTTATAAGGAATTAAGCAGCACCGGCAATAGAGCAGATACTTTGCTGAATCAAATCGACAATCTGGCCTTTTTCACTTCGTCCAATGATACGATAGGCAAAAAAGCAGCCGGAGATCATTGGACCATTCTGGAAGAAAGATTATTAAAGAACTATAAGAACGACTCTTCCTACCATGACCCGCTGAATGCAGTAAATGAGTGTGCCCGGAATATAGTGCTCAAAGGCCCCAGAACAGCCTTGCCGGATGTTCCGCTGGAAACTATTGGTGCCTGGTACAGTGCGGACAGACAGGAAATTGAAGGGGTACGCAGCGTAAAAAATGCCATGCAGGATTATTTGCGGCTTAAAAACCCGGAAACCCCCTTATGCGTTGCTGTATTCGGCCCCCCTGGCGCCGGCAAATCATTTGTTGTCAAAGAAATAGCCAAAGGGCTTGGCATAAGGGAAGATGCCCAGCTGACATTTAACCTTTCTCAATTTGAATCTTCCGATGAGCTGCGGACTGCTTTCCATCAGATTCGCGACCTGAATTTGCAGGGCAAAATGCCGCTGGTTTTCTGGGATGAATTTGATAATCCATGTGAAGATCGCAATTTAGGATGGCTGCGTTATTTTCTGGCTCCTATGCAGGATGGAGAATTTAGCGATCAGGGGGTATCTCATCCTCTGGGAGGGGGGATATATGTCTTCGCAGGCGCCACCCGCCATTCTTTTGAGGATTTTCATCAGAAAGGAAACAATTTAGAGCGAACAGCCAAAAAGCCTGATTTTATCAGTCGCCTGCGAGCCTACATAAACATCAGGGGAATTAACGGTAATCCCAATACGGTTGAAGACAGGCTTTATGTGATTCGCCGGGCCTTTATATTAAGGCAATATCTGGAATCGAATGCGCCGCAAATCAGGAATGACGAAGAGTTTATAATAGAGCAGGGGGTTCTGGATGCCCTGTTACGAGTGACCAAATACTACCACGGTGCTCGATCTCTGGAAAACCTGATTAAAATGAGCAGTCTGGCTGATAAAAGAAAATTTGAATTATCCAGTCTGCCTCCGGATAATATCATTGCTATGCATGTAAATGTGAAAGAATTTAATGCCCTTACCATTATGGGTGACAGAAAAATGCTCAGAGTTGGAATTACAGGGCATAGCAGTCTCAATCCCGATCAAATAGGCAATTTGGAGCAGGCAGTTGATAAAGCCATCAATTTCATTGAACAAGAGTTCTTTGAACATTATCTTAGCGTTTTTTCCCCGCTGGCAGCGGGGGCTGATCGCCTGGCAGCACGCCGCCTGTTAAAAAGGGAAGCTGCAGGGCTTATTGCCATACTTCCGCTTCCCCAGGATGAGTATCTAAATGACTTTGCTTCTTCGGATGATTGTCGATTTGATAAGCAGGGGGCAGAATTGCGGCAGGAATTGAAATACTTTTTGTCGCAAAAAGCCATGGAAATAATTGAAATGCCTCCCGCGCCAACGAAAAAATCAGCTTATCTGAATGCCGGTAATTTTATAGCTGAACACAGTGATGTTCTATTGGCTATATGGGATGGTAATGAAGATAAGGCCAGTTCTATAACGGCTCAAATTGTAGCTAAAGCCGAAGAACTGAATAAGCCCATTTGTCATATCTGGGGCGAAAATTTTAAAGCAGACCGTCCATCAAAGACAAATACCGAAGAAAAATGCGGGCAAATATGCTATAAGAACTTCCCCAGCCATATGCCCGGAGAATAGAGCAGATTTATTGAAATAAGGAAACCAATCCAAATATAAGAAAAGGTGAAATCATGTGTCTTATACTTTTTGCTTATGATCATCATCCCCGTTATCAGTTGGTAGTGGCATCCAACAGGGACGAGTTTTACCAGCGTCCTACTTCAGCAGCAGATTATTGGGCCGATAATCCCGATATTTTGGCGGGAAGAGACTTGCAGGAAGGCGGCACCTGGTTGGGAATAAGCACTGCGGGACGTTTTGCTGCTCTGACAAACTACCGCGATCCTTCCAGTTATAAAACAGACAGCAAATCGCGCGGGCACCTGGTCAAGAAATATTTGTGCAGCAAGCTTCCGCCTGAAAGCTATATAGAAAAAATGTTCGGTAAAAACGCCTATAATGATTTCAACTTATTGTTGGGAAATACTAAATCACTGTATTATTACTCCAACCGGGAAGATATGCTCAGGAAAGTGCCGGCAGGTGTTCATGGATTAAGTAATGCCTTACTGAATGATCCCTGGCCTAAAGTAAAGAAGGGCAGACAGGCTTTATTAAAAATTCTGGAGTCTGAAGATATAGAAATAGAATCCTTATTTGATATGATGGCTGATCAGGAAAAGCCGGATGATCATGAATTGCCTCAGACAGGCGTAGGACTGGAAAAGGAGAGAATGTTGGCCCCGGCGTTTGTTATGAGTCCCAACTATGGTACCCGGTCAAGCACAGTGTTATTAGTAGGCCGTAATCATAAGGTACAGTTTGGGGAACGGAGTTTCCCAAATGGGAATCCGAATACCTGGGAAGAGGTTTATTATGAATTCAGAATGAAAGGAACATTATGAAAAATATAGAATATAAAACAGAACTTCGCGTAATATATGCAGACACAGATGCTATGGCAGTAGTATACCACAGTAATTACTTCAAATGGTTTGAAGTGGGCAGGTCAGAACTGTTAAGAAACATAGGCTACCCCTATAATCGCCTGGAACAGGAAGGGGTTATGCTTCCTGTTGTAGAATGCGGGTGCAAATATATCAAACCGGCTCTCTATGATGACCTGCTGGAAATAACAGCTATAATTAAAGAAGTGAAAGCGGCTACTGTTATCATAGAATATGAAATACGTAGAAAGAGTTCGGAAGAACGGCTGGTAACCGGCTTCACCAGACATGCAGTTACCGACAGCAGCTTGAAGCCGGTTAGACTGCAGCGAGTTGCACCGGAACTGTATAGATTATTCTTAAATAAAAAGCAAGATGCAAAAGATAATTGAATGATTCTTGTGGGAGGAAGGTACTATGCGCAGTGCAGTATTTGAGATCAGCTTATTACTGGTCGTCTTTATTCTGGGATGGCTGAAAACCGGATGGAACAGCTTGTTTTATATCAGTCTTGTTCTTATTGCGTTTTATGCCATTATTATAGTTATTTATATAGTGGTCAAGAGGGCAACAATGCCTTTATTGGACAAACTACTGGGAGTAATAGCATTGGCCGGGTGGCTGGTAATAGCCTGGGCAATGCTCCAGAAAAAGGGATTAATTCTTTGGGGGCTAGTAGTATAATATTTGCTTTTGACCCGCTGGAGTAATAAAGAAAGAGGAGTCTTTGCCAGCAGGTCGCCTCACCGCCCCAATCATATTGGCTTTTCTATTGTAGAACTGCTCGGCGTGGCAGATGTAAAAACATTCATGTCAAGCAAAGAAAACTCCTCACTTTCCCTGATTGGAGGCAGAAAATTTATTGTTCAAGGATATATTAATAAACACAGCCATCTTTATAATTTTGCTATTAATGATTTTTTTTAACAAAAAAGCGGTAGAAGCTTTGATAATTAATTTTGAATGTAATTTTAATATGAGTGTAGGTGCCAGGTACAAACGATTTATACGCAATTTATACATTGCCACTTTAACTTCATTGATCCTACTTTTTACCTATACCATTTTGTGCTGAAAATTTTCCAGGTTATAATAATCAGGTTTGGCAAAATAAGCAGGGATTATAAAAGGTGATTTGTATGTATTTGAAAAAAGTATCCATTATGAGAGAAAAAATAGGCTCTTTCAACTATTATCCTTTCTCTATTCCTGTAATTAAAAATTTACATCAAATTGAATTTAGAAGTAATGTAACATTCTTTGTTGGAGAAAACGGTTCGGGAAAATCCACCTTGTTAGAAGCAATCGCTGAGCAGTGTAATTTTAATACTGCTGGTGGCGGCCGAAACAATGTTTATGAACTGCCCGCGTCTGAATCTGTTTTAGCAGATTATATCAGGCTTTCCTGGATGCCGAAAGTAACGAATGGTTTTTTCTTGCGGGCAGAATCCTTTTACCATTTTGCCTCGCACATCGATGATGTGGATGATACAGGTTTTAGATCATATGGAGGTTGTTCTCTGCATAAACAATCACACGGTGAATCGTTTTTGGCATTATTTATGAACCGTTTTAAAGGAAAAGCCATTTATCTATTGGATGAACCAGAAGCAGCTTTATCTCCTTCCAGACAACTGGCATTCTTAAGGATACTGCATGATCTGAGCAGGAATGGGGAAGCGCAATTTATTATTGCTACTCATTCCCCCATACTGCTGGGTTATCCCCATTCTGTTATTTTGAGTTTTGATAACGGGGAAATTAATGAAATAGATTATGAAATGACAGATCATTATCAAATTACCAGGTATTTTTTACAGCACAGGGAAAAGCTTCTTTCCGATATTTTGGATGATGATTAATCTTGAATAAATCTTTTGATTCCCAGCTGCCAGGACAAGTGTTGCATAGACTGTAAGAGATTCAAGGATTAAACATCCGGCAAATACAGTAGAATGGACTTCCTTTCCCTTGATCCTCTGATGACAAATCCTGAGCAGGATGAAAGACAAAAACCTCGCTATTTCTTGCGAATTAACGAGGTTTAAGGAGACGTATCGGGTTTGCCAAGGCTTTAGAAGCCGCTGGGAAGGTATTCCGGCAGCACAATCGGTTTGTCCGGTATAATTTGATATATTGCCGGCAGAACCGGTCCTTGATCACTAATTTTTTTACCTGCTGTAAATGCGCTGTCCGGTAAAACCCGGCGCACTTCTATGAGGCTTGAACCATACCAGTAGGAAAAATCATCAATTATTCCTATAGCAGTGGGGTTGCCTGAGCAGGTATTTATTATGCATGGTTTGCCGTTAATGACACCCATGTAGATAGCTACGTGACCTATATGGGTTTTGGCTGGTTCATCAGAGTTCCAGTAGGTGAATATGTCGCCGGGTTTTAATTTTTCTATACCTACCAGGGAATATTTTGATGTTCCGGGGATTTTAGCCGCATAAACACCCGCAACCTTTACTCCTACCGAGCCATAGTTTTTAGCAGCTGAAGTAATGGAATATCCAAAATCATTGTACACCAGGGAAACGAAATTGGAGCAGTCTATATAACCGCTAGTAGCATACTTGGTATGCCCATACTTCATATAGCCGTATTCCATATACCAAATCGCACGTCCGACCAGGGTCTGAGCCAGGCTGCCGTCAAAGTTTTCCCGGAAAGAGTCAACTATCAGTTGTTCATGGCTATTATAATGACTGATACTGGATGCAGTAGGCAACTTGGCGGAGTCTGATACCTTGGGTGGGGGTGCAATCCCTGATAAAGCGTTATTCAATGCTGCCCTGGTCTTGGGACCAACAACGCCATCCGTTTTTAGTCCCTGCGATTTTTGAAAACTCAGTGCCGCATTATTAGTTTTAGGGCCAAACCATCCGTCAATACTGTTTGTATAAAAGCCCAGCTCAGCCAGGTCCTTCTGTAGCTGAATAACCTCTGAACCCTGGCTGCCCAGGCTTAAATCTTGTGTATTAGCGGCTTGTGCTATAACATTATTCAGGGCTGCCCTGGTTTTGGGACCAACAACGCCATCAGTTTTTAATCCCTGGGATTTTTGAAAACTCACTACCGCATTATTGGTTTTAGGGCCAAACCATCCGTCAATACTGTTTGTATAAAAGCCCAGCTCAGCCAGGTCCTTCTGTAACTGAATGACCTCTGAACCCTGGTTGCCCAGGCTTAAATCTTCGTCACCATATTCACTGGCTTGAGCCGGCCAGGGTATTATAGCAAGAACAAGAAATGCTAAAATACAACAGTAAAGCAATTGTTTGCAACGCAATACTAACATAAATTCCTCCTTTGTAAATATAGGAACAGTTTGTTAATTAATTCCTTATTAAACAACTATCCTATATAATTATTAAACATTTCCATTTACGCCTCCTTACGCTAACAATTCGGCTCGAATTTATTACTACCTTTTGGTAAATATGGGTAAACGAATCACATAAAGTCAGATAAAGGGTTTCGTGGTCGAATTATCCTGGGTTTGAGGCATGTAGCGGTAAATTGTGGTAATGGAGGATATTTGATGATGTGGTATTTAGTGGTTATTTTGGGAGAGTTGAGATTCTTCCTTATAGGGGATTGGGCACCGGCGTGCGCCGGGCTTAAAAAGAATATCCGGCAATTGAATTTGAAGATGACCGGGAGGGGAATCAGTTTGAAATATTCAATTATGTCCACCTGTGTCCTCCTGGATAACGAGGTACCGGGAAAGGCTGGCGGCAAGCCCTCCTTCCCTCCACCTACGCCGCATCCGACGAGCCTCTACAAATCATTGAAGCACGCACCAGCCAAAATATTACCCAGGAAGAATTGGCGCTTCGGGTTGGAACCCAGAAATCCAATATCAGCCGCCTGGAAAGCGGAACATACAATCCATCCCTGGACTTTCTGTCCAAGGTTGCCCGCTTCCTCGGCAAAGAGATACAGGTTACGCTGAAATAAAAAATGAGAAAGTCCCTGGTTAGCCTGGGAACAGGTCTATGGATAGGAAGTTAAATTTTTGCGTTCCGGCTTAATGCCATTGGCAAGGGCCAGCGCCTTTGCCCATGTCTTTTCTGTTTCATATTTGAGAAACTCATAAAGGGGATTTAAGTCCTCGGCTTCATCGTACTTTTGCAAACACTCGTAATACAAGCGCTTATCCTCGTTGTAGACAATCAGAGGCGGGTGCTTATGCGTCATGAAATAGTAATTCATGAGTGTTCTCCCAACACGTCCATTGCCGTCTGCAAAGGGGTGTATATACTCAAACCTGGCATGAAAATAGGCGCCTGCTTTCAAAACATCTTTACCCTCATAAGCCTCAACTTCAGCTATCAGTTCCGCCAGATCCTTTTCCACATCTTCCGCAGCGGTTCCCACCTCATGGATGCCGGTTACATAATCGTGCTTTTTAAATTCCCCTGGCCGTTCCTCATTTTCAATGTACCTGCGCTCATCATAGGTTCCCCCGGTGAGAATCCTGTGAATTTCCTTAAGCAGTTCAGTGTTTATAGGCACAACTCCCACAATTTTTTCTTTCAAAAACTCATAGCACAGCTTTTGGTTCTGCTGCTCAAACAGAGTGCGGGGACTTCCGGTATAATCTACCACCCTGCCGTTTTCAAAAATTTCCCTTGTATCGTGATAGCTAATTTCTTCATTCTCTATCTTTCCGGAATGGAACGCAAACAGGATTCGAAAGCTGTCAAGATATTTATCAAGATCGGCAGCGGACGCGATTTTATATGACCGCCAAAGCTCAACAACCTGACTGTATTGATCCAAGCTCTTTCCTCCTTTTTACATTATTTTTTTATTATACCATAACCTGCCTTCAGACAGATTAAGATGGACCTCCACGTCACTTTGTTTCCGGCGTAATTGGCATATATCGTAATATCTCCTTTTAAATATATTATAAATTATATCCAGTGAATTAACGATTCTTCATGTTTGATATTAAGATGGATGTATTGTCGAAATTAGTTGTAATTTAGTGTAAATACAGTGTAGGATTCCCTGAACAATTCGTCGAATTTCTTAGAAATAGTACAATTCGGAATATGTGCGTAATTTGGGCCAGGGGTTCTGGCGATTAACTTGGCTGTCGCCATTGGGAGCTATTAATTCTTGATTTAATGTCTGGAAGCCTGGAAACAACTGCGTTGAGTTACTCCCAGGCTCGCGAAGTGATAGGAAAAGTGGAAAACAATAACCCGCCTAAAATATTGCAAGAAATGAGTAAGGCAGACCGGGATAAGGTGCTGCATAAACTAAAAGAGATTGAAGGATTAAGTATCCGGCAAATATCTCGCTTGATTGGTGAAAGTTTTGATATTTAAAAAGGGCGTAATGACACAACAAAAACGTCCCCTTGTGTCTTCCGGCAAATATCCCGCCTCACCGGTGAAAATTTAATATCGTTAAAAGGGCTTAATGGCACAATAAATTACGTCCCATTGTGTCCAAATAAGAATTATTGCTCAGAGTGACCATTAAAAGAGGGAGAAATAATGAATAGAATTGAAAACTATATTGAATCACAGATAAGACTATTGGCACATAACTCAAATATTGAATTTGAGGATTTATATAGTTCGATTAATCATCCTAAACTTAAAACAATTTTTTCTAAACTTCATGCCATTTTAATAACAAACTTTAAACTCATGAACGAAAGGTTGCCTACTGGTGACTATGAAGCACATTTTTGGGCAGATCCGAGCAGGGAATTAATTTTTGGTATTGAAATCATTGACGGATTACAACGGGTACTGAAACAGAGTCAATTTTCGTTTAGTGTTGATGTATATTATCAAACAGTAATAGAAAAATGTAAGACATTTTTAAGCAATAGTGGGGGAAGTACTATACCTACTGGAATGGAAAAAATAGAACTATATTATACAATGCCAATATTTATTCCAAGGGATACCGTTGTTGTCGATCACAAAGAATTGACCCAAACGTATAATTTGAAATTAATTGGATCAGGTTCCTATGCGCAAGTTTTTAAGTACAAAGATGAATATTATAACAGATATTTTGCAGTAAAACGAGCATTCAAGAACTTAAATGAAAAAGAGATTGAACGTTTTAAGCGTGAATATATTAAAATGAGTGATTTAAAGTCACCATACATTGTAGAAGTCTATCGCTACAACGATGATTCCAATGAATACATAATGGAGTACATGGATTATACGCTTCAAGAATATATTGAAAAAAACAATAGCATATTAACAAATTCTAGAAGAAGATCAATAGCATCTCAGATTATTAAAGCATTTCATTATATCTATTCTAGAAAGGGGCTGTTACATCGCGATATTAGCCATAAAAATGTTTTATTAAAAGAATATGATGATGTAATTGTTGTCAAAATATCCGATTTTGGGTTGATTAAACTTCCTGATAGTAATATGACATCTATAAATACAGAGTTTAAGGGTTCCTTTAATGATCCGGCGCTGATTCACGAAGGTTTTAAGAATTATAAAATTACTCATGAAACATATGCTTTGACTAGACTAATTTATTTTGTGATGACAGGTAGAACTAATGTGGATAATCCAAAAAAAGAATTTAAGGATTTTGTTGAACGAGGCATGAATCCAGATAAAACCCAACGATTTCAAAGTATGGATGAAGTATGGAATAATTGGGATGGTTCTTTGAAGCGATTGAATAATCAATAGAATTATCCCCAGAGGACACAAGGGGAGGGACGTTTTTGTTGTGTCATTAATCTTCTCGTGGTAAGTTTATGGTATTAATAGCACGATTAGATTTATTGAATTTGTAACATACAACCGTAATAGTTTAACAAGGTGAGTTTTTAACCGGTATATGCACTTAATAGTTAATTTAACTCGGAGGCCCATATGTCATCAATCAGAGATAAAGCCCGGCAGATATTTGAATATCTGCTGGCAATAAAAGATTTGTCATCCCCGGTGGAAAGGGATATGAGTAGGTATTCACCGATTTGGTGGGAGAAAGACATTCCTTTCGTAGAGGGATGTTTTCTATATGGAAGCGGGAGAAATGAAGAAGCCTGGCTGGAGGTACATAAGCAGGAAGTTGCTTCTCCGCCAGCGCCCCCTCAGATTTTACAGACCTGGTTAAATAGAGATATTAAAGATCCTGAAAAAAGACCCGGATATATACATAATAAGAAACAGGCTAACAGGGAAATTTATTTTGAAGATTCTGATGACAGAATGGCTGCATGGGAAAAATGGATCGCTTCCTGGGATAAGTGGTCCGAAGTTATCCTGCCCAAATATAGAATACAAAGGCTGTATGGGGAACTGTTTTCTTTAAACCAGCGTTTCCAGCGGGAGGATGAAATAATTGAAATGGTATGGGGCCACGGGCTGTTCAACTGGACCCATGCCGGCGAATCGATTAACCGGCACATTTTTGTAACCCGCATGGAATTGGTATATCGAGCTGACCGCGGCATCTTCGAAATAATCCCCACTGGAAAAGGTACTGCCCTGGAGTTGGACATGCTGAATGGTATAGATGTACCCCATATTGAACGATTGATTGCTCTGGGCAAACGAGTACAGGAAGAGGACATTAATCCTTTGGATACCGGAATTCTTAAGGCTCTATGTGAGGAGTTCATTAATATTTTAAGCCCAACCGGTAGTGTTAGGTTTGGGAATGAATCTAAACAGTCTATTTATTCATCTAGCGAACCTGTTATACATAATACGTCAGCCCTATTTATAAGAAACAAGGCTATGCGTCAGTGGCATCTCGAATTAAACGGTATTATCGAGGCCATAGATAATGGATATCCGATTCCCCCTTTAATTGGAGCCCTTACTACCGAAGAAGATCTGAATAATATTTTGCCTCCAGACTTTGTTCAGCAAACTAAAGAGGAATGGAAATCCCTCGGAGAGGAGATATTCTTTCCGTTGGTCTCCAACCATGAACAAAAGGAGATTATTAAAAGGTTGGTTAACAGTTACGGTGTATCAGTTCAGGGGCCGCCCGGGACTGGCAAAAGCCATACCATAGCCAATCTTATCTGCCATTTGCTCGCCCACGGCAAAAGAGTCCTGGTAACCAGTCATACCGAAAGGGCATTAAGGGTATTATCAGATAAGATACCAGATAATGTGCGTCCTCTTTGTGTCTCTGTTACCGGAGGTGATTCAAGTTCCATCAAAGAAATCGAAAATTCAATACGTTCCATATCGGAAAACCTGACTCTTGATCCTGACAACCTGCGGAAAGAATTGAGTGAGCTTAATTCTGATTTATCTCAGGTCCGGAACACGTTGGCTGAACTGTATTACAAGTTGAAACAAGCAGCCATCTGGGAAAACACCAAAATTGATTTTAATGGGCGAGAACAGCTGCCAGGCGAAGTTGCTCAATGGATTAATGATAACGAAGAACATGGCTGGATGCCGGACAGTATTACTATTTCTGCGAAAATACCAGACGAACAGATAGTTTGGGATTTTTACCGTTTAGCGGCTGAATTAAATGCGGCTGATTTAGAGGCGCTCGATGAAGACCGACCGGATCTGAAGGAGATTCTGTCTCCATCAGCCTTTAAAGAAATGATTAGTACCTGGAAAGACGTGCGTACCAGGTTCGAAAAGTCAAGAGATAAAATTTCAGGATGGAAAAACACACATGAACTTCATGATAATATCGATGCCTATATATTCCTGACTGACTATTCGATAGGAAAACTGGAAAAATTTCAGAATTCATGGGCCATGGAGATTCTGGATGACATATCCAAAGGCGGCCAGCGTAAAGAAACCTGGAAGAGTTTGTTTGATGATTGCCAGAGTGGAATTTCATCCTTGTTAAATCTGAACCGACAGTTGGCTGCATTCACTATAAGAATTCCGAACAATGTTCCCCTGGTGAAGCTAAAGGAAGATTTGAAGGAAATTAAAAATCATCTAAGCCAAAATAAATCCCTGGGTTGGATGTATATGAAAGTAACCGGCAGAAAACAGCGTTATGTTTTTGAAGACTCCACTATTAACGAAGCTTGCGTCAAAACTTTGGATGATATAGCTCTTTTAGAAACTTACGTTGAACGATCCCTGCAGGAACAAGCCTTGGCAAACAGCTGGAATGCATACATATCTGAAATTAACGGTGAATTGTTGGAAATTGGGCAGAAAAGGCTGGCTGAGGTTCTGGATGACAATCTTGGTATAATTAGGACTGCACTGGCTTGGGAAGATGAAGTCGTATTGCCCCTGAATCCGGTAATGAAAACGCTGGGGATTGAAGATAAAACTGTATGGACTGACAGGAAATGGTTTAAGGAATTAAATACCGGTTTTGAAGCAATTGCTCAGGAAAAGAAATTTCACATTATTAACCTGCAGATTGAAGAAATCCAAAAAATGCTGGAAAGCGGAGCAGTAAGGAATAATGCGCATAATTCCTGGTCGGATTTATTGCAGGCCTTAAATGGTCGCGATGCAGTTAAATGGGAATCTATTATTAATGAACTGCAAAGGCTTGCCAGGCTGGAAACCGTCAAAGATAAGTTTTATAGACTAAAAGCAATTCTTGAAGAAAATGCTCCATCGTGGGTGAACCAAATAATAATTTCAGGCAGAAGGCAACCCGGGTTAGATTTTCAACCGCCTCAAGACTGGAAAACAGCATGGCAATGGAGTCAAGCCAACGATTGGTTTAAGAAGTTTGAAGAAGAAACCAATATTGATATAATACAGCAGGATATAACTATTAACGAGAAGTTGGAAAGTAGACTTATAGCTGAAATAGTAGCCAAATCATCCTGGCTGCATCAAATTGAGAATACGACTCCAGCCCAAAGGAGAAGCCTTCATGCCTGGATGCAAACGATCAAAAAGATAGGCAAAGGTACCGGGAAATATGCAGATAAACATAGGCGTGATGCCAAAGTGGAAATGGAGAATTGCCAAGATGCTATTCCTGTATGGGTCATGCCTTTGCATAGAGTTATTGAAAACCTTAAGATCACCAATAAACCTTTTGATGTGGTAATAGTGGATGAAAGCAGTCAAAGTGATATTTTCACTTTGTCAGCATTTTTCCGTGCGAAAAAAGCGATTGTGGTAGGGGATGACAAACAGATCAGCCCTGAAAGTGTTGGCAGCAATCAGAGCCAGATTAATGAGCTTATTGTAAGATATTTGGCAGGAATACCACAAAAAGAAAGACTCGATATGCAGACCAGTATATATGATATTGCCCTGAGGATTTTCCCCGGTAATCTCATGTTAAAAGAGCATTTTCGTTGCGTGCCCGAAATTATTCAATTCAGCAATGATCAGTTCTATGGTGGTCAGATAGAACCATTGCGTTTGCCCAAGAGTTTCGAAATACTGGAACCGCCTATTCGAACGATCCGAGTTGCCCAAGGGCGCAGGGAAGTAAGTACCGCAGCCATTAATTATCCAGAAGCCGATGCTTTGGTTAAGCAAATAGAGGCCTGCTGTTCAGATAAACTTTACGAAGGCAAGACTATGGGGGTAATATCCCTGCAGGGATTTGACCAAGCCCGGGTTATTCAAGAAATGCTGCGTGAGAGAATCGGTGATATGGAGATTATTAACCGCAGGATTATTTGCGGTGATGCTTACTCCTTCCAGGGAGATGAACGGGATGTAATGTTCTTGTCCATGGTTGCAGCCAGCAACATGAGAATAGGAGCCCTTGCCAAACAATCTGATGAAAAACGCTTTAACGTTGCGGCCAGCCGGGCCAAGGATCAAACCTGGCTGTTCCATTCCGTTGATTTGGATGACCTGAATCCCAATTGTATGAGGGCCAAGCTGTTGGGTTATTATCTCGATCCGGGCAGGGTAGTCAGAGAAGAAAACGAATATGACAGTTTATTTGAATCCAAATTTGAAAAGGATGTCTTTAAATTAATTTCAGCCCGCGGCTATTCGGTAAGGCCTCAGGTTAAGGTAGGAAGATACAACAAAAGAATTGACATGGTTGTTGAAGGTATGCGCAACCGCCTGGCAGTCGAATGCGACGGCGATACCTGGCATGGTCCGGACCGATGGGAACAGGATATGGAGCGCCAGCGCTTGCTGGAGCGTATAGGCTGGGTTTTCTGGCGGGTTATGGCCAGCACTTTCTACCGTAATCCTGAAAAAGCCATGCAATCACTGTGGGTTCAGTTAGATGAAATGGGTATCGAGCCAACAAAGCTTTCTCTTAAGCAATCAAAAGTGTAATATAAATGCAGGGACACATAAGGGAGGTCATTTATAAATGCTTACAATGGAACAAATATCGACTGGCGTTCGACGAGCCGTACAAAATTTTCCGGTTAAACGTGTTTTATTGTTTGGTTCATATGCTAATGGTAATTTCAATGAAGAAAGTGACGTTGATTTTTTGGTTGAATTCATGGATGAAAGCGTATCGCTTATTCTATTGTCAGAACTAAAACAAATACTTGAGGATGAGCTGGAAACTGAGGTTGATTTAATACATGCTCCGCTATTAGACAGCGATTTTATTGCGATCCAAAGGTTGGTGGATGTATATGATATCAAGGGATAGACAAATCTTGCTTAAGCTTCTTGATGAAACGAAATTAATTCTGCAAATGGTTGATGGCTTGGATTTTAAAGCTTTTAATAGTGATGAAAAAACAAAACGGGCAGTTTGTATGACTTTGATTAATATCGGCGAATTAGTAAAAAACATTTCCGATGAATTAAAAGCGGCTCATAGGGAAATTCCATGGCGGGCTATTTCTGGACTTCGGGATGTTACTGCTCACAAATATCAGACCCTTAGAATGCAAGACGTTTGGACAACCGTAACCAGTGATATGGAAGAACTTAAGCAACAGTTTGAAAATATGCTTGAAATGGAGAATCATATAGATTAAACCCAGGAAATCCAAACATTAATCCAAAGCAGGTGATTCCTTGAAAATTATACATACATCCGATTGGCATATCGGGCGCTCCCTGTATGGGCGCAAGCGGTATGATGAATTTGAGGCCTTTTTGAATTGGCTGGCTGATTACATAAGAAATGAAGAAATTGAAGCCCTGCTGGTATCGGGGGATATATTTGACAATATTGCTCCCAGCAATCGGGCGCAGGAGTTGTATTACCGTTTTCTGTGCAGTGTTGTGGATTCGCCTTGCCGCCATGTGGTTGTCACCGGGGGCAATCATGATTCGCCTTCCTTTTTAAATGCTCCCCGGGAAGTATTGCGTTTTCTCAATGTTCATATTATTGGACGCATGACGGATACCATATCGGATGAAGTGCTCACCCTGTCAGATGAAAAAGGCGTTCCGGAATTGATTGTCTGTGCGGTTCCGTATCTGAGGGACCGGGATGTCCGTAAGGCCGAGGCAGGCGAGAGTTATGAGGACAAAGGGCGCAAGCTGATAGAGGGTATTCGTTCTCACTATGCTGATGTTTGCGCCAAGGCCGAACGTATCCGACAAGAAATCGACAGGCAAATTCCGATTATAGCCATGGGGCATCTGTTTACCGCCGGGGGACAAACCATTGATTCTGACGGTGTGCGGGATTTATATGTCGGGTCGCTGGCCCATGTCGGCAAAGATATTTTCCCTTCCTGCATTGACTATTTGGCATTAGGACATTTACATATACCCCAGAAGGTAGGGAATTCAGACTTAATGCGCTATTGCGGGTCTCCAATTCCTATGGGCTTTGGAGAAGCAAAACAGCAGAAAATCCTGTGTCAGCTTGAATTCGACGAAGGACACGCGATTGTCTCAGATATTCCTGTTCCCGGATTTCAAAACCTGGAATGCATAAAAGGCAACTGGGAGTATATTAGCAGCCGCCTGGAAGAAATAAAGGCTTTGGAAACGACAGTTCTTCTGGATATTATCTATAATGGGGAACAGATAATAGGCGACCTGCGGGATCGCCTGGATGAGCTCACAGTCGGTACGAACCTGGAGGTTTTGAGGATCAGGAATGAGCGGGTTCTTGATCGCGGAATAAGCGGTGCCAGTTATGAATCCCTGGCAGACTTGAGTATTGACGAGGTTTTCAAACGCTGCCTGGATGCCAATGAAGTGCCTCCAGAACAGCAGGACGATCTCATTCGCACTTACCGCGAAGCGGCGGCCATGATTCAAGAAGAAGATGCCGCATGGGAAACGGAGGTTTGAGATGAGGATACTCAGTGTTCGCTTCAAAAACTTGAACTCCCTGGCGGGGCTTTGGCATATAGATTTCACCAATCCGGCGTATTTATCGGATGGCATTTTCGCTATCACCGGCCCTACTGGTGCAGGCAAGACAACGATTCTTGACGCCATTTGCCTGGCCCTTTATGGTCGCACACCACGCCTTAACCGAATTAGCAAGACCAGCAATGAGTTAATGTCCCGCCTTACCGGCGACTGCCTGGCTGAAGTCTGTTTTGAAACCCAGGCAGGCTGTTTTTGCTGCCATTGGAGCCAGCACAGGGCTCGCAACAAGGCCAATGGGGAATTGCAACCGCCCCGGCACGAACTTTCCCATGCGGACACTGGTGAAATCATAGAGTCCAGGTTGCGGGACATAGGGGAAAAAATTGAGAATTTGACTGGTATGGATTATGAACGCTTTACTCGTTCCATGTTATTGGCCCAGGGCGGATTTGCCGCATTTCTCCAGGCTCCTTCCCACGAACGGGCTCCTATTCTGGAACAGATTACCGGTACCGAGATATACAGCCGTATCTCCATCAAAGTTCATGAGAAAAAAAATGAAGAAGCCAGAAGACTTGAAAAGCTTAAAGAGGATGCGGCTGTAATCCGATTGCTGAGCGAGGAAAAAAGGCTTGAATTACTGGCCGGTCTTGAAGAAAAGCTTGCTATGGAGTCCCCGTTGACAAGTATGCGGGATAGTTTAAGCAAAGCGCTTGCCTGGCTTGAGGTAATAACCCGCCTGGAACTGGAACTTAAAAGGCTAAGAGAAAGAAGTAGTGAGCATGAACAGCGTTTTGATTTGTTTAAACCTGATTTGCAGAGATTGGAAAGGGCGCAGAGGTTTAAAGAAATCGAAGGAGATTATATTAAAATCACTGGCCAGCGGGATGAGCAAAAACGGGAATTGGATGAACTTGCCGATAAGCAGGAGAAATTGCCTCATGCCGAAAAAATATTGGCGGATATGTCTACTGCCCGGATTTTTGCCCGGGATATGCTGGCCGCGTCTCAAGATAATCAAAAGCAGGGGATGCTTATTATTAAATCGGTCAGAGAGCTGGACATCCATCTGGCCAATAAACACAATCAGATAAAGGCGGCCGAAAAAGACATAGAGGAATCGCAAAAAGTATTCCAGGCGGCTTCGGAAAGTGTTGCAGACATTGAAATATCACTGCAGGAATCCAGGGAACAGTTGGGCGAAATTAAGCTTTATCTTGAAAATAACAAAATTGATTCCCAGCTGATCGAAGACCTGGCAGCCATTAAACAGGTTTTCGCATCACTGAAAGAATTGAACAGTCAATATGAAGAGGCCAGCGCCAAGTTAAAAACCCGTTCTGAGCTTATACACGATTCTGAGTCAAAGCTAGATGAGCAAGATTTGGCTTATAAGAAAATTCTTTTCCAAACCCGGGAATCAAGTGAAAAGCATCAGTCAATTGTCCGGGCTATTAATACCATGCTTGAGGGTCGTGAATTATATGATTGGCGGCATGAGCTGGATTCTGCAAAAGATCGTCAAGATATTCTGGAACGGCTCCGAAAAAGTCAGGAGAAGATAAGCGAGACCGGAAAGTCTTTAAATGAGGCGAAAATTCAAGAAACCAGGCTCAATACGGAGCTAAGTGTTATAAATGTGGAAATTCAATTATGTGAAAGTCAAGAATTGCAGCTTGATAAAGATGTTAATTATCTGGAAATACAGTTGGACTTATTGAAACGTATTCAAAGCCTGGAAGAACAACGAGCCTGTCTGGAAGACGGGCAGGCCTGCCCCTTATGCGGCTCGGTTCACCATCCTTATGCGCAGGGGAATGTACCAATGCCCAACGACACCGAGTCTTCGCTCAAGGCTGCCAGAAAGCAGCTTAAAAATATATCGAACAGATTAGCTGATTTAAAGGTGAAAAAGGCTGAAATCAGCAAAGACCTGGTTCAACTGAAAAATAATGAGATTGCTTTTAATTCAATTCTGGAGCTTGAAGGCAAGTCGAGTGCGGATTATATTCAGCAACTGAATTTAAATGTAATGGATGAATATCTGCCGGATATTCTATATAAGGAAACAAAAGAGCTTGAGATTAATATTTCCAAATGTTCACGAGTAATTTCCGATATTGAGCAAAAACAAAAAGAAGAAAAACAGGCTCTGAAAGAATTGGAGCTTCTCAATAAATCTCTTGTTGATGCGGAAAAGCGCCTAAATAAGTGCCGCCATGATCTGGATATGGCCCAAAACGAATATAAGCTGATGGAAAAGCAATACATATCCCTGGAGCAGCAGTTTGCTCAAGCCCGCCATCAAGCCTTTTTTTCAGCGGGGCAATACGGTATGGACGATTTACCACCCGCCAATCTGGATTATTTTCTGGACATCCTGATAGGACGGCGCAATAAGTGGCAAAGCAAACAGGCTGAAAAAGAAGCCCAAGAGAAAACGATAAACTTAAGTGAGCTTGAACTTGCTAAAAAGCAAACCCTTGGCAATAAACTGGATGAGGAGCTGCAGATTAAGAACCGCTACCTGGATAGTTTGCGAAATGAATTCGATGCCATAAACCTGGAGCGGCAAGGTCTTTTTGATGACAGGAATGCGGATGAAGAAGAAAAACGGCTGCTTGATGCGGTACAGGATTCAGAAGAGAGATTGGCGCTGGCCAATGACAAGCTGCGGAATGCCGAGCTGGATCTGAAAAACCTGAAGGAGAAAATTGAAGCATTAAGCCGGTCAACTCAGGGCAGGGCAGGGGATTTGGCCCAAATGGAACAAGCCTTGGCCGCGCAGTTCGCCCGGCTGGGATTTGCGGATGAACTGGAATACTGTGCCTCACGTCTTGATGAGCAAGATTTTAAAACATTAATGGAAGCATACGAGGACTTGAAAAAAGAACAACTTGAAATTTCCGCGCTGATACAGGATAAAAATGAAGCACTCAATATCGAACTGGCGAAAAGAATCACGGAGCAATCGCAGGGTGAATTAAAGATCAGTTTATCTTCATGTGAAGCGGATATAGCGAATATCCAACAGGAAATAGGCGCGCTCAAAACCCGCTTGAATGAAGATGAAGAAGCGCGCCAGGGACAAGAGGAAATACTGAAAAAAATCGCAGCTCAAGCCAGTGAACTGGAACGGTGGAATATCCTTCATGAACTTATTGGTTCAGCCGACGGCAAGAAATATCGTAATTTTGCTCAAGGCCTTACTTTTCAAACGATGGTATTCCACGCCAATCAACAATTGTCCAAAATGAACGACCGCTATCTTCTGGCAACCGATAATTCCGGACTGCTGGATTTAAATGTTATAGACAATTATCAGGCCGGGGAAATTCGCTCAAGCAAAAACCTGTCAGGGGGCGAGAGCTTCATAGTAAGCCTGGCCCTGGCCCTCGGACTTTCCACCATGGCCAGCCAAAATGTCCGCATTGATTCGTTTTTCCTGGACGAAGGATTCGGGAGCCTGGACGAATATGCCCTGGACACTGCCCTGGAAACTTTGGCGGGTCTACATCAGGATGGGAAAGTAATAGGGGTTATTTCACATGTTGCCGCTCTCAAAGAGCGGATCAGCACCCAAATTCAAGTAATACCCCAGACCGGCGGCCGCAGCATTATAAGCGGACCGGGGTGTGAAAGGGTCAGCGAAGGGCTGTAATTCACCAGGCTTTGTACCCCCTGGATAAATGAACATTTTGTGCTTTGTACATAATAATGCTATAATAATGTAAAATATTTTGAGGTGATGAAATATGCCAGAGATTAAACCAATAACCGAGTTGAGAAATACAAATGAAATTTCCGCAATATGCCATGAAAAAGATGAACCTATTTTTATTACTAAAAATGGATATGGCGATTTAGTTATAATGAGTATAGAAACATATGAGCGTCAGCTCGGTCTCGTTGATGTGTACAAAAAGCTTGCCGAAGCGGAAACACAAATTGCGCAGGGTGTTCCTTTGTTGGAAGGTAGGGAAGTGTTTAAAAAACTGAGGCATAAATATAAAAATGTCAGGGAATAAGTATAAGTTAAAGTTTACTCCCAAAGCATATGAGGATTTAGACCAAATTTACAGCTATATAACGGGATCACTTATGGCAGAAATTGCCGCGGACAATTTGCTGGGAAAAATCGAGTTTAGCATAACGCGCTTAGAAAGTTTTCCCTGTTCAGGTAGTTATATTTTGGATGATTCTCTAAAAAGCAAGGGGTATCGTAAGTTAATAGTTGGTAATTATATTGTTTTTTATTTAGTTAATGAGCAGGAAAAGCAGGTCATAATTATGCGTATTCTATATGCTGCCCAAAACTATAAAGATATTCTTTGATTCATCTGACAATAACATGAACAACGATTTTAGAGAAAATGACACAGCAAAAACGTCCCCCTGTGTCCCCAAAAAAAATTTGTTAACAGAAATAAAAGAGGGGAATTTAACAAATACTGAAACCTCCCCCGGAAAATTATCTTAGTTTACATAATGTTCATTATCGGAAGTTATGAAACGGTTTTTTAACTTCCGATCTTTTCATAAATTCCTGATCCGTGGTACATACATATCGACTTTTCTTATTTTCATTTTTCATATATCACATCTATTGCCTTTCTTGCCAGCATCATATTCATTTGATAAAATTTGGTCATTATGTTTATGGAGGGAAACTGCATGTACATTGTCTATGGCCATATTGAAATATTTATACCCTATTCTTCTTCTTTAAAAGAAAAAAGGAAAATCATCCATAGTATTGTGGACCGGGTTCGCAAACGCTTCAATATTTCCATTTCTGAAGTCAAGCATCATGATTTGTGGCAGAGATCGATTATAGGTTTTACTGCAGTCAGTTCCAATCATTCTGAATTAGAATTGATTATTAATGCAATAAAAGATTCTTTTTACAACAATGCTGGAAGCATTGAAATAATCGAGGTTCAATATGACATAATTAGTCATAATTTCACTTCTTAATAAGTATTACCATTATTTACTAGGGAACCCGGGCAGGAATATGTTAAATATTGTAGAAATATGTTGGCACTTACTTTTTTACTAAAAAAGATTTAAAAAGGAAAGGAATGATATAATTTGAAGAAAGTAAGTTGCCAGTTATTTCGTCTCTCTGTTGTTATTTTTGTCTCTTTATTTGCATTATCTGCTATAGCCATCAGCCCTCAGCCAGCTATGGCATTAGATGTAAAAGTAAGTTCTTATCCCTCGTATTCAGTATCTGATGATACATCTTCCTCGTCTCCTCAACCCGTAATAACATTTTCATCTCCTGAGCCAAAAGCTTCATCCACTGTTTCCGATCATAAGCCGGTTATAAGCTATTCTTCTCCAGATAAGAGTTCTTTTTCAGGATTAAAATCTGCACCAACAGTCCGAACATATTCTCCTTCTGGTGAGCCAGAACCGGTAACACAAGCTCAACAGAGTGTTGAAAAGGTATTACTCGCTGAAGGTAGCAAATATGCCACTGAATTGTACATAATCCGCAGCGGAAAACCTGGTCCGGTTCTTATGATTGTTGGCGGTGTTCATGGCAATGAACCTGCTGGCTACAAGGCCGCTGATCAGGTGAAGGACTATAGTATAAAAGCTGGGACCCTGCTGGTTTTGCCTGAAGCCAATAAAAGGGCTGTTGAAATCGACAAGCGTTATGTTTCTGGAGAGGGTGACCTGAACAGGGATTTTCCTCAAGGCAAATATGAATCTTGCGACAATACACTTTCCAAAGCGATTTATCAAGCTGTTAAAGACTATAATGTTGAATGGCTTATGGATATGCATGAAGGATATGATTACTATAAAAATTCTTCAACGAGTTCTGTAGGACAAAGTATTATCTATTACCCTTCAACAACCAGCAAAAGGATGGTCGAAGCAATTGTCAATACTCTGAACAAAGGCATTAGTTCGTCTTACAAGAGCTTCAGTATATTAAGATATCCTGCAAAAGGTAGTCTGTCAAGGAGTACCGCTGAGTTCCTGGGTGTTCACAGTTTCATTATGGAGACTTGCACTAAAGAGCCTTTATCTAACCGAATTGACTACCACTTGAAGGCAGCGAACAAAGTTCTCAGTGAATTGAATATGAAATAGTTGCTAAAGAATAGTGTGTCTTTGCCTAATCTGACTGGAGCCGATAATTCTCCCCCGGGGTTGATTATTTCGGCTCCGGTTTCTATTATTATTAATGCTATATGATGGCAGCGAATTGCTGTTACTCAGGTCAACACTGGCAGATACTGCAGTTCCGCTTCTGCCTCGGTTTCCTGTACGGCTGGTATTGCTGATTCTATTAGTGCTTCTTCGCGAAGCTCTTACTCTCGTTGTCGTCCTTGGCGATGAGTTTGCGGAATTAGCTCTGCTATTTTGATTGCTATTACCTGATTCCCGGGGAGATTTTCCCGATGACTTTTTCTTGCTATTACGGTGATTTGCTATCATCTGCCATGATTTCCTAAAATCCTGTTTTTCGTCCCAGGCGTTTCCTTCGGCAATCATTTCTTTTATTACATTTAATTCTTTTTCATATTCCTTATACATTTCAAGCTTCTCCAGATTGGCCCAGATCCTTACAAAGAAATCCTGGAAATAATTTTGTCTGCCTTCATAAAAGGCTTTTTGCGCCTCAACACTGTTTAAGTAATTCTGAGGCAAATGCTGGTAATTGCTGGCTATTATTTTAGCCAGGCAAAGAACGGCAGTGGTAATTTGCTGAGAAATTAACCAGCTTCCAGGAGTTCTATATTCAAAACCCCCATGCTCCTTGGTTCTATAGTCAAAGAGAAATCCATATTTTTTTCTTCGCTTTACTGCTGTATGAGGATTTTCTATAAGGAAAATCGGGATACTAAGGTAATTGTCCAGAGCACGCAGAATCCTGAAATTCAGTTGCGTATTACTGAAATGAATATGGCCTCCAATAGAATAGCCTGCAATGGGTTGACTGCCGGCAAGCCATCTGACATTACGATAGGGTGCCATTCTGTTGGCAGCGGAAAGAGCAATTCTGATATTTTCCGTCAGGTTGATTGGTGATGTTTCCGGTTTGGGTCGTAATTCGGCTACCGGCCGCTGCTGGCGGTTAGGAATTCTTATGCTGTCACAACCGACGATGCCTTCTCTGGGAAAAAAATTGGATGCAGACAGCATCCTGCCGTTTTTGGAATTGACCATCATAAACTCAGGATCTGCACCCAGTTTTACTTCATGCCGATAAAGATAATCATCTATCTGATATATTTTTTGGATTTTTTTTAATAGTCGGTTTATATCTCTATCACGTAATTCTGGACATGGATCAACATAAATAACCTTTAGCCTTCTTTTCCCGGTGAGGACTATATATACCATCCCGAAATCAAGACCCAGAAGGTATACGACTCTTCTGGCAGTATCCACAACTCTGATGTTGTCACTTTCTCTGAGGTATTTGTTTCTTTCTTTACTCTTGACCCTGCTTTTAAGCTGTATGGAAACACATGCCATATCACATATGAATACTTTGTAAATCTTGCTGATCCCTTCGTTATTTACTTTACCGAAGAGAATACGATTGACATTCAATATCCCCGCGATCTTGTCTTTATCCAGGCAATTTATTATGGCCCTGGGGGTATTAAGTATCTTTTTGGCCTTTGATGTATTATCACTAATTTCAATATCCAGGTAATTTTTACCCTGAATATTGAATTCATTATGTTTTACACTATCCCATGCTCCTTCAATATAGTCTGCTATCTTCCTGCCAGTTTTATTGGGCGAATAAATTATGTTTAGATTCATATATTTCATTCCTCTTATTTTTATTTACTTTTCCTATAAATAAAAAATAATCTGTAAGCTTATTTAAATGTCTTTCTCGAATATGATCTTCATCAAAGCTTCCGGGTTTGGAATTCACTTCAATCAACCATACTTTTCCTGATGAATCAACACCAAGATCCATAGACATAATCCCCAATTCAATACCCAGTTCCTTTTCTAGAATGAGTGGAATCAGCAAACAAAGTTCATTTATTTGAGCACTTATATTTGACTTCCTTGAATCGCTTCCAAAAACATTTTCCATAACTCGCCCATATGACTCTATACTGCCTCCATTGGGGACATGGGTAACAAAGCTCTGTTTAGCTGCTACCCTGACACCAATTCCGGTAATGATCCATTTGCCGAAACCATCCTTTTGAACCTGTGTTCTTAGATCAAATATCTGCCCATGGTATTGTGCCAGTTCAACACCCTTTTGTATTAAATATCTTTTTGCATTAATTTTCTTCATCTTGAGTTTCTGATAAAGATTGTCAAACGTAGAAGTATTTACCCATTTGCCTCTTACCCTGGCAAAGGTATAGCCTTTGCCTTTTGACTTAATCTTAATTATCCCCTCCCCTCTGCTGGAGTTCCTGGGTTTTAAAAACACTTCAGAATACTTTGCCGTAGCAGTCCTCAAGTTTTCCTTATTAAAAATTAAGGTTTCCGGAAGATAATCTCTTGCCTGCTGATAATTGCTGATGGCCTTATATACCTCCCATTTGTTCAGAAACCTGCTGTTAAATAGAAATATGTTTTTATCCTGCTCAAAAGCAGTGAGTATTTTCTCAATGCCTGACCGGGATTCAATTCTTCTCTGCAGTATCCGGTTATAGACAATATCCGGCCAGGGAAAAACAGTTCTTATCCATCTACCGTCATTTTTACAGGTATAACCTCTAATCAGCTTTCTTTTTATATCAACACCAGTCGGAAGAAAAGCAAAGATAAAAACCCCTTTTTTCCTTCCATAAATAATCAGTTCTTTTAATAGCCTGGCGTTCTTCCCCTGAGGATATTGATTGCTATTTCTATTGAATGTCGTCAGTACTCCAACAGTACAAGAATTATTAATGCTATTGTCTGCCATAGTTGAACTCCTTTTCTTTTTTTATATTGCATAATATGAATTATTAATTTAGTAAGTGATAAATCCACCGAACAATCAAAAAGAGATTGAAATCTATTGGAATAAATCACTAATATTATGTATATAAACAAAAAATCAGCTGACAAGCAGCTGAAAAAACAGTTTATTTTAAAATAAGAGTCATTGTACTGTCATCCTGAGGCAAAGCCGAAGGATCTTAAGATTTACCCTCCAGGCATTATTTTAATCCTTCCAGTATTCCGGAAGCAGCATAACCAAGAAAGGAAATATCTCTAGTCTTCCCAATAACATCAGAAAACACAGCCAGTATTTACCCAGATCAGTTATAAAGGCATAGTTATCCGCGGGTCCCAGAGCACCGAATGCAGGTCCTACATTTCCCATGCAGCTAACGACAGCAGTAAAGGCACTCAAAATATCCAGCCCCAGTACATCCAATATTACTGTGCCTATTAATACCATACTCATATGCAGGAAAAAATACTGCAAAACATTGATTACCAGGCTTTCACTCAAGACCTTGTCACCATAGCGCAAGGGAATTAAAGCCTTTGGATGTATCATCTGTTTGAATTCAATCAAAGAACGCTGCAGCATAATCAGGTACCTGCCGACTTTTATGTTTCCCGAGGTTGAACCGGCACACGCGCCGATAAACATCAAAACAAGTATTACACCCTGTCCCATAGAGGTCCATTTAGTGTAATCAGCGGTACCATAACCTGTGGTAGTTATAATGGAAACTACCTGAAAAAGGCCGGTTCTTATCCTTTCTTCTACCCCGGGAAAATGGCTTAAGTCTGCAAAAACCACAATAAAAGCCATAATAACTATTACAGAATATAATACAAATTCCTGGTTTTTTAGGTAAGTTTTAAGACTGCGGTTTTTGAAGCTAAGATAATGTAATGAAAAATTAGCACCGGCAATAAACATAAATGCTATTATTGTCCACTGGATAAGGGGACTGTCATAAAAACCTATACTTTGATTTTTAGTGGAAAAACCACCGGTAGCCATGGTGCTGAATGTATGACAAAAGGCATCAAAGAGATCCATGCCGAAAGCGTAAAGCAGTACCAGTAATATTATACTGAGCACTACATAGGTAATCCATAAAATACGGGCAGTCTCTTTTATCCGGGGACTTACTTTGCTGGAAACCGTTCCTCCCGGTAGTTCGGCGCGGAAAATTTGATTGGCCCTGACCCCCATTCCGGCTATAATAGCTATAAAAAGTACCATTATCCCCATTCCGCCCAGCCACTGGGTCAGACTTCGCCAGAACAACAGGCTCCTGGGCAAAGCTTCAATATCAGTAAGTATGGTAGCCCCTGTAGTGGTTATTCCGGAAACTGCCTCAAACAAGGCATCGGCGAATGAAGGGAAATAACCGCTGAATAAAAAAGGAAGAGTGGAGAAAAAAGCTGCCGCTATCCAACCCAGGGTAACCACTGCAAAGCCTTCCCTATAATTAAGATTTTCGTCATGCCGGTAAACAAAGGTCAGAAGCAAACCAAACACTATAGTAACTGTTGCTGCAATGAGTAAACGCCAGACAATCGATTCCCCATAATAAAAAGAACAAAAAAAAGAGCTTAACATAGCCAGGCCAATTATTACTATTATTTTGCCAATATAATTCAGAACGACTCTCGGTCTTAACACCCCGTTATCCCCCGTCAATTATTTGCTAAATAGTTTTTCCACCTTGTGAACGCTTTTGGAAAGCGTAAAAACCATAAGCAGATCACCTGCTTTGATCTCATCATCCCCGCTGGGAATAATAACATTATCATTACGAACTATGGCCCCAATAACTGAACCATTGGGAAATTTTATTTTCTGCAGGGTTTTATTTATGCTCGGAGAACCGGGGTTTGCCAGCATTTCGATCATCTCGGCTCGTTCCTCGCCCAATACGGTAACCGAAACGATATCTCCCCGGCGGATGTATTTTAGTATAGCTCCTGCAGTAAGAATGCGGGGACTAAAGACCACATCAATCCCAATCTGTTCCATAAGCGGTATTATATCCGTTCTCTTAATCTTGGCAATGGTTTTAGCCACCCCCAGATTCTTTGCTATTAAGCAAGACAGGAGGTTTAGTTTATCATCATTGGTAACCGCTACCAGGAGGTCAGATTGCCCTATGTTTTCCGATTGCAGGAAGTTCAGGTCACTGCCATCACCATGGATAACCAGAGTAGTGTTTAATTTGCTGGATACATCCCGGGCCCTTTTAAGGTTCTTTTCAATAATTTTGGTGTTCACAGGAATCTTATGCTGCTCAATGATCTGGGCCAGATAAAAACCGGTACGACCAGCCCCTAAAATGCATACATGTTCAATTTTTTTCCGTTTTATACCCAGAGCTTTAATAACCTCAGGCATATCACTGGTATTCGCCATAACGTAAATATGATCAGCTGCGTAGAGATAGTCATCTCCCCGCGGTACGATCATATGTTTTTTTCGGCTTATAGCTACTATCACATATTTGGCAGTGTTCAAGGATTTTAATTGTACACCGGCAACAGGAGAAAATTCGTCTATTATAAGCTCTATTAATTGAACCCGGCCATCGGCATAATAGTCCACATTAAGGGCCTCGGGGTTTTTCACTATTTTGGCAATTTCCATCGCTGTTACCCTTTCAGGATTGATAATAAGGTCAATACCTAAAAGAGATTCCGGGGAAAAATGTGGTATTTCCATGTATTCGGGATTCCTTACCCTGGCAACAGTGGTTTTTACACCATATTGCTTTGCCTGCAAACAGGCAATCATATTTAATTCATCCACTTCGGTTACTGCCACCAGCATGTCGGCTTTTCTTACCCCGGCAGCCTCTAAAACAGCCCATGATGCTCCACTTCCATTAATAAGTTCAACATCCAATGATTCTTCTATGGCTTTCAGGCGTTCCTCGTCCTGTTCTATAAGCACAACATCATGGTTCTCCACTGAAAGCAACTGGGCAATACTATATCCTACTTTACCGGCACCTATAATAATGGAATGCATTTTACACCCGCCTATACATTAAATCTGAAATGAACAATATCTCCGTCCTTGACCGGATATTCCTTCCCTTCAAGCCTGAATAATCCCTTTTCCTTGAGCTTATTCATATTACCATATTCCTGCAAATCCTTAAATTCAACCACCTCTGCTCTGATAAAACCTCTTTCGATATCAGAGTGAATTTTGCCGGCAGCTTTACGGGCAACAGTTCCTTCTTCAATAGTCCAGGCTTTGACTTCATCTTCTCCAACAGTAAAAAACGATATTAAGCCTAAACTTCTGTACATACTACGGGATATCTTTACTATTCCTGCCTCTTTTATACCCAATTCCTCCATAAATATTCTGCAATCTTCACCCTCCAGTTGAGCAATTTCATGCTCAATGCTGGCTGATATCTCAAGCAGGGGAATATCTTTAGCCTCTGCATAAGCAAGTGTTTCATCCCTTTGACTGTAACTTTTTCCCAGCAAATCTTCGGCTACATTTATACAGAGTAACATAGGTTTTATACTCAGGAACTGGTAGTTATTTAAAATATCGTTCTCTTCAGCATCCATTTCAAGTGAAGAAAGAGGCAGTTCACTCTCTATTGTTTTCTGCAAACGCTCCAGTAAATATAATTCCTTTAACATCTGGTTCTTTTTCTTATTACTGTTAATTCTAGCTATTCTTTTCTCAATTAAATCCAAATCTGCCAGTAATAATTCATAATTGACCGTCTCAATATCTTCAATTATATTAAACTCGCCATTAAATGCACCTACAACATGCAATAAAGCATCTGCCCTGCGAACAGAATCCAGAAAAACAGCAGAAGCTTTTTCAGCTCCAGGAGTGAGCCCGGGAATATCCAGAACCTCAAGTTGTGCATATGTAGTTTTTTTGGGTTTAAATAGATCTGAGAGATAATCGATTCTTGAATCAGGAATCCTGGCCATGGCAGAATTCGTTTTCCCGCTGCCGGCCAGCCTGTTTTTGCTGTCGCTCAATAACTCAAATACGGTTGTTTTCCCAGCCTGTGGCAATCCAATTATACCAAGTTGCATTATACCCTTTCCTTTCCCATAAGAAAATACTTTCCTGAATCAATAGTTTACATAATATATATTATGTATCACAGACTGATTTCCCCCAGGGATAAGATCAAAAAAATGCCGGTCACTGCTATCCCGATAAGGAGCAAAAAATATGCCCCCTGGGTGCTGAATTGATATAGCCGGCCGGCATTGCCTATATTAAAGAAAAACAGCGCTACTGCCAGGACCAGCAACAATACTATAAAATTGGGAGCAGTTGAGCCCGGGAAAAAAACAGCCAGATAAACACTGAAGAATAAGAGAAAAACCAGGTTAAGTATGAACAAAAGCTTATAAAATCCATCTTCTTTCATACTTTTGCCCTTTATTTCTTCAGGCATTTGATTCATATCTACGGTTTCGATTTCTTTTCCTGTTTTGCTGGCTATTTCTTCAATCAAGCTATCATCCTCTGGTGTCAGGCCCCAAAATCCTTTATTGCTTTTTATGCATACAAATCCTTCATATGGCTTTGTTGTGTACATCTTGACCGGCCCCAGACCTTTTGCCGAATAAAGCCCTACCATATAACCCGGCCAGCTGGCACCAAGTATGGAAAAGAGGTTGCTTTCACCTTCCACTTTAATAAGCTGATTGATGTCTGTCCATGGGATATGGGCACTTATCAAGCCCCATTTGAGAGCCAATCTGTTTTTCTGCACTAAATAATGCAGATTAAAACTGCCCATAAGAAGAATAATATAAATAAACAAAAAAAGAAAGGCCGGGATATATAACAGCAATTTCAATGCCTTATCCTCTGGCCCCAGTGAAAATCCAATCCCCCAGAAGCTGAAACCAAAAATAAGTATTCCCATTATCAGTCCAACTAAAGCCCCCTGTGATTTTTTGCTCTTATATTTCACTGCTATCCCCCCCTGGAATTAATATTTATAGAAACCTTGCCCACTCTTCTTGCCGAGATAACCTGCACGTATCATAGTCGAGAAAAGAGTGTGTGGTCGATATTTGGGATCTTTAAACTCATCATAAAAAACAAGCGTTGCCGAATAAAGAGTATCCAGACCTATAATATCCGCCAGCTGCAATGGTCCTATGGGCATTCCCGCTCCCAGCCTCATAGCCAGATCAATTTCCTCTATCCCAGCTATACCATCACCATAGGTAAATATTGCTTCATTTAGATAAGGAACCAGAATTCTATTTACAATAAAGCCCGGACTCTCTCTCTCAACCACCACCTCTTTTTTACCCAGTTGCCTGACAAATCCCCTGGCAATCTCAATGGTCTTATCAGCTGTTTCCATGCCTTTAACCAGTTCTACCAGCTTCATGCTGGATACTGGATTAAAAAAATGCATACCCAAAACCTTCTCATGTCTTTTGGTGGAGGCAGCAATTTCTGTAATAGAAAGAGAAGAAGTATTGGATGCTAGAACTGTATAATCAGCACAGATATTATCGAGCTCTGCAAATATCTGCTTTTTAACTGCTATATTTTCGACTACTGCTTCAATCAGCAAATCAACATCCTTAAGCTGGGCAAGATCAGTAGTGCCATTGATGCGGCTCATGATTACATTCTTATCTTCATGCAGTAAACCCTTTGCGCTTTCTTTATCAAGATTTTTTTCAATGGTTTCCAGGCCGCCTTTGACCAAACTCATCTGTAAATCACGTAAAATAACCGAATACCCAGCCTGAGCAGCAGCCTGTGCTATTCCTGCGCCCATAATACCTGCGCCTAAAACGGCTATTTTCTTTAAGTCCAAAACAACCCCCCCTATATCTTTCATATCAATCTTCTCCAAAGCTTATTCCAACACCCCTGGCGGCAGCAAGCAGATCACTGTCCAGCGGCACCTTTCTTATTTCTTTTATAGCTTCCTCTATTGCTACTGTAGTTACCTGAGTTCCCTGAAGACTTACCATACATCCATATTTCCCAGCCATAAAAGCCTCTACAGCAGCGACTCCATAACGGGTGCCCAGAATCCTGTCAAAGGGAACCGGAGACCCCCCTCTTTGTAAATGTCCCAAAATAGTTACTCTAATTTCTATATCAGTTAATCGCTCACCAATATCTTCAGCAACCTTTTGTCCGATTCCTCCCAATCTTATAGGATCATGACTGGTAGGGACAAGGTTTTGTATTACCATTTCACCATCTATAGGTACTGCACCCTCTGCTACTACAATAATACTGAACTTTTTGCCCTGTCGGTAACGCTGGGATATTTTGGCGATAACAGCATCAATACTATACGGTATTTCAGGGATGAGAATTACATCTGCACTACCGGAGATCCCGGCATGGAGAGCTATCCATCCGGCATATCTGCCCATTACTTCCAATATCATCACCCGATGGTGGGATTCAGCTGTTGTGTGTAATCTGTCCAGGGCACCGGATGCAGTATCAACTGCAGTATTGAAACCAAAAGTAACATCGGTAGCTGAAAGATCATTATCAATAGTTTTGGGGACACCAACGATCTTAACCCCTTTTTTATGGAATTGATGAGCAATGTTTAAACTCCCATCACCGCCAATTACTATTAAGCCATCCAGGCCCAAATTTTTTATATTACCTATGGCCCTTTCTGATTCATCAGTCTGCTGTTGACTTCCCTGACTAATCGTCAAAAACGAAAAAGGATTATCTCTATTGCTGGTACCAAGAATAGTTCCCCCGGTATGGCTTATCCCTGATACGCTGCGGAGATCAAGTTGTGTATATTGATTCTCAACCAGGCCTCTAAAGCCGTCGATAAATCCAACTACTTCCAGCCCGAACTCAATTATTGCCGTTTTTGTTACTGCTCGTATTACAGCATTTAAACCAGGACAATCTCCACCGCCAGTCAGTAATCCTATATGATTAATTGGAGCTCTGCTCATGTATCTTCCTCCTTCAAGTAAAATAGATATTCAGCACACGCCGCCATTATTAATCCTGACTGTTTTAACCTTTAATTCAAGTAATTAAAGGTGGGAGCACAACCCACCTTTAGTGAATCATATTTATTTATTCGCTACTGAGATGTCTATTCCTGTTATATCTAAGGTTTTTCTGCCAGCACCAGGGGCAGGATAAGCTGTTTCCCATTCCTGAGTACTTCCAGCACAATTTTATCGCCAACATGTTTATCTTTTAGTATATCCTGTAATTTTTCGTATGATTCAAGTTTAACTTTGTCCAAACTAATGATAACATCGTAGATTTCAAGTCCGGCTTCTTCAGCAGGTGAGCCTTCCTCTATGCCAACTACTATTATTCCTTCGGGTTTAACTCCGAGGTATTGGGCCCGTTCCTCATTCATTGATTGAAGATATACTCCCATATACGGGCGTATTACTTTTCCTTTTTCAATAAGCTCATCCAAAACATCCCTGGCTGTATTAATGGGTATGGCAAAACCAATACCCTGAGCCTCGGCATTTACCGCCGTATTAATGGCAATTACTTCACCGCTGGTATTCAACAAGGGACCGCCACTATTACCCGGATTAATAGCAGCATCGGTTTGAATCAGGTTTTTGTAGACTCTGTTCTGAATTTGAATAGGCCTGCCTTTGGCACTGATTACCCCGGCAGTAACCGTATGGTCAAGGCCATACGGGTTGCCTATGGCTATAACCCATTCACCGACCCTCAACTGCTCTGAGTCTCCAATTTTCAATGGTTCAAATTTTTCGTCGGTATTGATTTTCAGTACAGCCAGATCCAGTTCATAATCCTGTCCCACCACTTCAGCTTCATACTTTTTTTCCCCGCTGAGGTTTACACTAATCTTGTCCGCATCTTCAATTACGTGTTGATTGGTAAGAATATATCCATTTTCACTAATAATAAATCCAGTACCTATCCCATTTTGTATGTTTTCTTTGGGTCTGGTTATATTATCTCCAAAAAATTCTCTAAAAAAGGGGTCATTGAATAAGTAATCATTTCCATAAGCTTTGCTCACTATACTGGTTTCAATGTTAACAACTGCAGGGCTCACCTTTGCTACAATGTTGGCGATATTTGATGGTCCTACAGAAATCCCAGACTGCAGATTTTCTTCCTTGGCCTGGCTCTTTTCAACCGGCTCTTCCTTTTGTTCTGTTTTATCCTTTTGCAGATCAGCAGCATAATAGTTCTTATAAACCAGAAGACTTCCAGCAAAAACAACTAAAAGGAAAAGAAGAAATATTTTTAGATTTTTTCCCGGTCGACTGTTTTCGTTCATAGCGTTATTCCCTCTTTCAGCCAAGATTTCTTACTATTATAGTAAATATTATCATTGTATCAGGACATAATAAAGACTATTTTTTAAGTTTCTACATTTACAGTATTCTTAAAAACCTGCCAGATAACTGCTGTATTGCAAAGGCCTCTTGAAGGAGTTCCTGACAATTTTCATGGAAAAATCGGTTTCGGTAGTTTTTCGCGGTTTTGAGTTAACCTCTATCAACCAGGGATTTCCATATATATCCATCCCAATATCCAGACCCAGTTCCCCATAAGTGCCTGCTTGCTTTTTTTCCAGTGTAGTAGCCACACTATTACACAATTTCCTTATTTCTTCATTTTTTCTCCCGATCAGGCTTCTCTTTTTGTATAAATTACGAAAAACCACCTTACTTCTTTCAACCCTGCCGCCTCTGCTAATATTGGATATGCTGCTTCCCTTTGGGGCAAGCCGGACAAATTTTTTCCCTATCTGCCATTCCCCTCTGGCATTTTTCTGGTAAATAATACGGATATCAAATGATGAACCTTTATAAGTCTGCAGCTTAATTCCCTGTTGAACAATATAAGGCTTATTTTTATGGTATACACGGGTTTTCTTAATAAATTCTTCCACATTGTCAGCCCGGTTTCTAATCCGTCCATTCTTATATACTATATAATGCAATACCCCATTTTCGTCAGACCTTATCTTGATTATTCCATGTCCCAGACTTCCATTGCTTGGTTTAAAAAATAACACCTTATATTTTTGCAGCATTTCTGACATGTTATAGTTGCTGAACTGCCGGGTTTCCGGAAGATAAGGTTCGAGCTCGGAATTAGTCCGCAATATCTCGTGTACCTTCCACTTGTTCAAAAATGAAGGATTAAAATACTTCAGATATGGTAAAGCCATAAGCTTTTTTTTAATCTTTTTAATGTTTTCCCGGGCTTCACTGCTGCGGGTAGGAATGCGATCATAAACCACATCCGGAATCGGGTATACAGATGATACCCATACTCCCCTTTGCGGACTGAGTTGACGGTAGTTGTACCCTCTGCAGGTATTATTGGCCCAGTTTATGGCCCCCGGCAGGAAAATATAGAACTGACCAGGGAGAGTTTTTCCAATACTGCTCATGTATTGCAGCTCAGCCTGAATGCTCCTGGGATCAAACTCCGCTCTGTTGGGAAGAGAAGTTGAGAATATACCTACAGTCGGTCCCAGGTGAAGCATATCTTCCTGCTCATCATATCTTAGCCGTAGAGTTTTACGTTTTTTTACATATAGAGCTTTCTTCAAACTGGGGGACAACATGTAGGATTTGCGTTTTTCCATTCTGATTCTGAGTTCAGTGTTCACAACAATATTTCCTGCTCTGATCCTTATAAGCGGGTGTCGGGGCAAACCCAGTTTATCAAGCAAAGTACTCGATATAAATATTCTTCCAATGGTTTTCACTTTAAACATAACCTCGCTTCCTAAAACCCGGCAAGATATCTGGAGTACAACAAGGGTTTCTCAACTGATCTTTTGCGGAGCTCTTTTTCTCCTATCAAATCAAAAACCTGCCGCCCTGGCCTAATATTTGTCTCTATAAACCATATTTTACCGTTTTTATCAATACCTACATCAACCCCCATCTCTCCAGACTGCCCAATGGATTCTTCCAGGGTTCTGGCAGACTCTATAACCAGAAAATCTATTTCCTCCAGGATTTCTCTGATTTTCTCACTGCTGCTGAAATGGTTCTTGAGTATAGTTTCCACTTTTTGCCCTTTCCCTCCAGAACAGATGTTGCTGGTTATGGATCCCTGTCGGCCAACCCGGCAAGCCATCCCGGTTACCCCCCAGATACCGCTATGGTCTTTTTGAACCAGAACGCGCACATCAATAAGATTACCATTAAGCCTTAACAGGTTAATCTGCTTTTGAATAATGTAGGGCCTGTTTCGCATGACTTTTTTCAAGTAGCTTTTTAATTTACTCAGGCTGGAAGCTGTACCACTGTAAGTTTTTCCATTATATTGATACTGATATTGATAAACAGATGAATTTTTCCCTTTTACCACCTTTATTATGTTTCTCCCCTGAGAACCGGACACCGGTTTCAAATAAACAGCCTGGTATTTGCTGATCATTTTATCAAGCTGATCAAAGTTTTTTATTAAACGGGTATCAGGAATATAAGGTGCAAGGGCCGGGTTTTGACTTATTATCCTGTAGGTTTGCCATTTCCCGACGAAAACCGGATTAAGAAAAACTACCCCCATTTCTTCCAATCTTCGTCGTACAGAGATTTTACTGCTGGAAACCCCTTTTGCTCGCGGATAGACTACATCAGGTATAGGGAATATTGCTTTTACCCATCCATTTTTTCCATAGTTATAACCCGTGATAGTTTCTTTCTCCCAATTAACATGGGATGGATCAAAGGCAAATGATATTTCTCCCAGATTTCTTCCGGCAGTTAATAATTGTTTAATAAAATAAGTCTGAGCCCCAAAAGGCTTATTGCTGTTTCTGGTAGTATCTGCCATTATTCCAACCACTGGTCCAAGACAAATAATATCTTTGTCAGCGCTGACACCATATTTCCAGTTTGAGCGAAGATGTAGTCTTTTCAGTACTTCCGGATTCATGCTCATGCTCTTGCTGCTTTTATCTGATTTTCGAACCAGGATTTTAAAGACCTTGCATTGCTTGCCAACATACAGCTGTACGTTTTGCCTGTTTTGAACTCTCAGATAAAGGGCACAATCTTTGCTGAGCTGCAAAATGTTGTTATCCAGTCTATGGTTTGCTTTAGTGACGAGCATATAAATTTTATTCATAGTTTTTCTCCATAACAGTTCTTGTGTATCATATAATATGAAAAGACCTCATTCTTTGCTAACATATAAAAGATACTATTCACAAAAATGTACTTAGAATGCCAAAAAGATAAATCTATGATAAGGACAGCTTTGATATCATTATCAGCAGATAATGGCATTAATCTTTCAGGAAACAGGAGGATGAGAATAATCTATGCAACTCGTTAGTGCGTGCCTGTGTGGGGTTAACTGTAAATACAATGCTCATAATAACGAAAACCCATATTTAACAGAATTGATGAGAAAGGGCCAGCTAATCCCGGTCTGCCCGGAACAACTGGGGGGACTGCCAACTCCCAGAAAAACCTGTGAAATTATGGGGGGAACAGGTTTGGACGTATTACAGGGTAGAGCCAAAGTAATCAATAGAGATGGAGAGGACCTGAGTAATAATTTCATTCGCGGGGCGGAAGAAACCCTCTTCATTGCGCAAAAAATGGGGATAAAGCGGGCTATCCTGCAGAGAAGAAGTCCTTCATGTGGAGTAGGCAAAATCTATGATGGGACCTTTTCTTCCAGCTTGATAAACGGCAACGGGGTTACTGCTGCACTTTTATTAATAAATGGTATTACCGTAATTAGTGATGAGTTTTTTAAAGGCTGATAAAGGCATTGGCATATGAATTGATTCTTTAGATGGGAGCGTGTATTAGATTGAAAGCAGTGTGTCTCTTCTCGGGTGGACTTGATTCACAACTGGCGGTTCGTTTAATCAAGGAACAGGGTATAATTGTAACAGGTCTGAATTTCAGCAGTCCATTTTTTGGTGCTGATTCTTCAACTTACCTGGCTGCAGAAAAATTGGAGATCGAACTATTCACAGCAGACACCGGCCAGGAATATATAGACAAGGTATTAAGAAACCCTGTTTACGGCTATGGCAAAAACCTGAATCCGTGCATTGACTGCCATGCCTTTATGCTCAAAAAAGCAGGTGAGTTCATGAAAACAGTGGATGCTTCTTTTATAATTACTGGTGAGGTTGTTGGCCAAAGGCCTATGAGCCAAAACAAGTCTGCTCTAAATGCTGTAGATAAACTATCAGGTTACCGGGGACTGATTGTCCGCCCCCTTTCCGCTAAGCTTCTTCCTCCCAGTATCCCTGAGAATGAAAACTGGATAGACCGTAGCCAACTGCTGGATATTAGTGGCAGAGGCAGAAGCCGGCAAATCGAACTTGCTGAAAAATTTGCCATATATGATTATCCGAATCCAGCCGGTGGTTGTCTCTTAACAGAGGCTAATTTTTCCAGAAGGCTGAAAAAATTATTTGCTTTAAAAGATTCACTTGAAATCATGGACTTTTCTATTCTGAAACTGGGCAGGCATTTTTTTATTGGAGATAATAATTTACTGGTAATTGGAAGAAAGCATACGGAAAATGAAGATATTCGAAAGCTGGCAGTCCCCGGCGATTACCTCTTTAAAGTAAGCAATCGGCCAGGACCTCTGGGGCTTCTGAGAACATTTGATTCTGATAAGCAAGTAAACCTGGAATATGCAGCATCAATCGTAGCCCGATACAGTGATGCCAGGAATGAGAAAGAGGCTGCGGTAAAGGTTTTTGATTGCGATGACAGGCTGATAGTATTAATGGATGTAAATCCGATGCTTCCAGAAGATGTACCCCAACCTGTTTAATGGATAATACGATTGGCTATCTGTAGAATGTTAAAAGAGAATGAAAAAATATACTGCCATTACCAACAGGCCCACAGGCACCCCTATCTTGGCCCATTCGGTACTGCTTATCTTTAATTTTGAGGCAGATATGATATTGGGAATGTTACCGGGTATTAACATACCGCCGGAAATTATCAATCCCATTAGAATAGCTTCGATTTGCATAGTAGTCATCTGTTTGCTGATTTCTGCAGCAGTAAGGGTAGCATTATCAAGTACCGCTGATATCATGTTGACCCAATATAAGAGGCGATAATCAAGTGCCAGAACATACTTGTCAATCAACGGCTGAAATCCTTCACCCAGAAAAACCAGAGCCATTACAAAGAGGTATACTTTCAGTGCTCTGACTATTATTCCTTTCCAGGTATCTTCTTCAACTACAATGTCCTCTACCGGAACATTATAATCATGAATCTCCAGGCTTTCGCCATTTCCATCGTCATCAGTGGTTGCAGCAAGTTGTTTTTCGCTTTCGCTCGAACTGTTCTGAGCTTTAATTGCCCAGGCCGAATACATGGCTCCGGCAATTCCGAATAATATAACCGCTGGTATTATAAATTTACCCAGTAGTTTAAAAAGATAAAAAAATTCCTGATCCAGTTTTGATATAGCTATGGTAGCCAGGGGTTCGCCTATAGGGGTAAGGGCTGCACCCAATCCTATCGAAAAACAGGCCAGAATACATACAACTACCTTGTGTCGCCTCTCCAGTGGAAGCGAAAAGATAATTTCAACCAGTATTATTGAAGCAATAATAGCAGTAATCACGCTGGATAAAAGCCCTAGAATTACAATCACAAGGAAAATTACCAGGGGAACCGGGAATATTTGATAGACCTTATTCATACCTTTGCTGAAATATTCTCTTAAAACAAAAAACAGTGCTCCAGCTATTAATACTGCCGAAGCAATCATAAACGGTTCTTCCAGGGCCTTAAGAGCCAGTTCCACACTCATTATTCCAGATATAAAACTGGCGGCCACTCCCATAATAAAAAGGAAAAGCTCCAGATTTTCTTCCACTTTTTTTATACTAAAAGGTAAAACCAAAACCAGTGCCAGGATTCCTAAAAGCCCAGAAATAACCATTAGTATCTCCCCTTGTTAGATTAATAAAGATCAAATATCATATATATTTCAAATACAACTGCTATATATCGAAGTGAATAAATCGAATCTGTCAGTACAGCAAGTAATTCTGGAAAATAGTCTTGTGAATCCCCCCCGATTACCCTGAACCGGGTTTATTAATCTTTATCGCTATTTACCTTATTGTATTTCCCTTAATAGGTTGACCATTTCAATTGCGGTCATTGCTGCATCAACCCCTTTATTACCTGCCTTTGTACCGGCTCTTTCAATAGCCTGTTCAATTGTATCGGCAGTAATGATTCCATAAATCACCGGAATACCTGAATTTAATCCCACTTGAGCTATGCCTTTGGTAACTTCAGCAGAAACATATTCGAAGTGTGGAGTTGCTCCGCGAATCACGGCTCCCAGGCAAATAACTGCATCATATCCCCTGGCTGCCATTTTTTGAGCTACCAAAGGCATTTCAAAAGCACCTGGTACCCAGGCAATCTCTATATTCTCTGGATCAACATTATGCCTGTTCAGGGCATCCAAACAGCCTGAAAGCAGTTTATTGGTAATAAATTCATTAAACCTGGAAACAATAACCGCAATTTTGTGATTTTCTCCCAGCAATATTCCCTCATACACTTTTGCCACTAGAAAAATACCTCCTATGTTCTTTTGTGAGCCCTTTGCCATACTCTCAAAAATAGTTATTGATACTTCTTATGCTTTTACGTAAAATTATTTTTCTATCTAAATAAAATTTACTAAATATGAACAGCGAATGCAATTACAAAATCCATTTAGAGATTAGCCAGAATATGCCCCATCTTTTCTTTTTTGGTTTGCAGATACCTGCGGTTCTCCATTTTGCTGGGCATTTCAATAGCCACCCTTTCGACCACCTGCAAGCCATATCCTTCCAGGCCTTTTATTTTCTTGGGGTTATTGGTCAAAAGCTTCATTTTTTTTACACCCAGGTTAGCCAGTATCTGGGCGCCAATGCCATAGTCACGGAGATCAGCAGCAAATCCCAGGTCAAGATTGGCTTCCACTGTATCCCTGCCCTGGTCCTGTAATTTATAAGCCTTTATTTTGTTGCACAGGCCAATACCTCTGCCTTCCTGACGCATATACAATAATACTCCTTTTCCTGCTTCCTCAATCATGCTCAGGGCAGATTGGAGCTGTTCACCGCAATCACACCTTTTTGAGCCCATTACATCACCAGTCAGGCACTCGGAATGGACCCTGACCAGTATGGGTTCGTCTTCTTCCCACTGGCCTTTAACTACAGCCAGGTGCTCTTTGTTATCCAGTAAGGACTGATAGGCCACTGCCTGAAAATCACCAAATTGTGTTGGGAGAAGAGCATCGCTTACTCTAATGACCAGTTCTTCCGTCCGACGTCGATATTCGATTAGATCAGCAATAGTAACCAGTTTTATCCCGTGTTTTCTGGAAAACTCTTTTAGCTCCGGCAAACGTGCCATAGAACCATCATTATTCATTATTTCGCAAATAACTGTAGCCGGGTAAAGTCCCGCCAGTCTTGCCAGGTCAATCGAGCCCTCTGTATGCCCTGTTCTTCTTAATACCCCACCCTCTCTATAGCGCAAGGGAAATATGTGCCCGGGACGCCTGAAATCATTGGCCTGGCTTTCACCGGATATAAGTGCCTGTACTGTAGCAGCTCTTTCGTAAGCGGAAATTCCGGTAGTGGTTCCAATATGATCTACAGATACTGTAAATGCCGTTTCGTGATTATCAGTGTTTTTTGATACCATTGGCTTAATATCCAGCTCATCCAGCCTGTCACCCATCATAGGGACACAAATCAGGCCTTTGGCATAACTGGCCATAAAATTAATAATCTCAGGATTTGCCTTTTCTGCAGCAACTATAACGTCACCTTCGTTTTCACGGTCTTCATCATCTACGACAATAACCATTTTCCCTTCTCTTATGTCCTTAATAGCTTCTTCAATCGAATTCAGCAAAGCGATAACCCCCCAAAAATAATTTCACCTTAAGTAGTGATTATATCCTGCCAGTATGATATTTTACGGATTTTTCTATATTAATATCGGGATCTGCCTAGAGAAAACCGTTCTCTGCCAGAAAGCCCATGCTTAAACTTGAATCATTATCTGTTCTGTCGCCCCCTGCCGTTAACAAGCGTTCAACATACCGGCCTATTATGTCGCTCTCAAGATTTACCATATCCCCTGCCTTTTTAAAACCCAAAGTAGTAAGATGAGCTGTATGAGGTATCAAGGAAACAGTAAAACCATCTGAAAAAACATCAATTACAGTCAAACTGATACCATCAATAGCTATCGAGCCTTTAGCAACAGTATATTTTAATACTGTTTCCGGCGCCTTAAACCTGAATATAGTGGCAATATCAAGGCTTTCCTTTTGTACTACAACAGCTATTGCGTCGACATGTCCCTGTACCAGATGGCCTCCCAGCCTGTCACCCAATCTCAGAGCCCGCTCCAGATTAACCATTTCCCCAATTTTCAAATATTTTAGTGTTGTCTTGTTCATGGTCTCCGGCATTACATCAGCCAGAAATTTATTTTTATCATATTGAACCACAGTAAGACAGACGCCATTGACTGCTATGCTGTCTCCAATATTTAAATCACTGATTACTTTTTCTGCTATAATCTGGATTTGAAATGAGTTACTCCCCCTGTCAATTCGATTCACTTTACCCAGTTCTTCAATTATCCCGGTAAAAATAATAATCACCATCCTGTATAAGCAGTAATCAAAATATCATCCTGAATCCTTTGCATATCAACATTATGCAAACAGAGCGCATTATCCATCAGTTCTATTCCCTGCCCTGCAATGGGAGAGGGCGAATTCCTGCCTCCTATTATCTTGGGGGCAATAAACCAGTATACTTTATTAATCAACTTATGCTCTATCATGTAGGCATTTAATTCTGCACCACCCTCAAGCAGAATGCTGCACACTTCCCTTTCTCCAAGGATTTCCAGAGCCTTTTTAACTGCTAATTTCTGCGGATTTCCACCAAGTTCAATTATTTCTATTCCTGCATCCTGCAATTGAGCCGCCTTGCTATGATTATTGATACGGGAAGTAAATACCAGGGTTTTTTGTTCCCGGCTGCTTTTAACAATTTTGCTTTCTAATGGCAATTCAAGATCCCCATCTATAATTATTCTGAGCGGGTCTCTCTTGTCATCGATATCTAAACGAGTGTTTAACATCGGATCATCTGCAAGCACAGTGCCTATTCCAACCATAATTCCATCATAAACATTTCTTAAGTTATGTACATATTTCCTGGAAGCAGGGTTGCTTATCCAGCGTGAATCACCATTCCATGAAGCAATTTTACCATCCAGGGTTACAGCCGTTTTTAAACTTATGAAAGGTCTTTTGCTCGTAATATACTTAAAGAAAACCTCATTCAGCTTTAAGGCTTCTTTTTCCAGTACACCTACTTCAGTTTCTATTCCGGCATCCTGAAGAATCTTGAGTCCTCTCCCTGATACCTGGGGGTTGGGATCCAGGCTTGCTATTACCGCCCTCTTAATTCCTGCATTCACCAGTGCATCGGCACATGGAGGAGTCCTGCCATGGTGGCTGCAGGGTTCAAGGCTAACGTATATTGTGGAAAAAAGAGCGTCCTGCCCGGCAGCGTTTAAAGCATGGATTTCAGCATGTGGAGTTCCAGCCTTTTTATGATATCCTTCAGCTATTATCTGTCCATTCTTAACAATCACTGCACCCACCATAGGATTGGGATTGGTTCTGCCCATACCCTTTCTGGCTAAATCCAGAGCTCTTTGCATATAATGAATATCATCGTTTTTCTTCATCGTTTACCCCAATCCGTGAAATAAATGTTTTTTATAAAACCAAAAAAACCCGAATTCTCATCGGGTTAAGGCACGTGCTTAAATAAGCATACTTTTTCGCATACCATTGGTGCCCTTCTTCTACCATCCAGACTATCACTGTCGGCCCCGGAGTTTCACCGAATCATGCCTAATAGGCTTGCGGGCTTTACCGCCGATAGGGAATTTCACCCATCCCCGAAGAGGGTTTTTTTATTCTATTTTAAGTTAGACTAATACTATCACTAGTCTTATAAACGGTCAAGTAAGTATCTAAGCCAGTTCCCTCAAGCTTTGAACTGCCTCTTTTACATCTTGGGAACTGAATATGTATGAACCGGAAACCAGTACATTGCCTCCTGCCTCAACAACGGTTGCCGCTGTATTATTATTGATTCCGCCGTCAAGCTGCAGATAAGCCCTGGATGAAGAGGCTTCCAGCATGGTTTTTACTTTCCTGATTTTTGGTATAACAGATGGTATAAATGTCTGCCCCCCAAAACCTGGATTTACACTCATCAGCAAGATAAGATCAACTTCATTCAGGATATTTTCCAGCATCATTGCTGGTGTTGCAGGATTTAGAGCCACTCCGACCTGAATCCCCGTTTCCTTGACCATTTGCACTACCCGGTGCAGGTGCCGGCAAGCCTCCATGTGAACGGTAATAAGGTCGGCACCCGCTTCAATAAAAGCCGGGATCAGGTTTTCTGGTTTTTCAATCATCAGGTGAACATCCAGAAATAGAGAGGTTTCCTGGCGAATATCGGCTACTACTGGAGGACCAATAGTCAAATTGGGCACAAATTGCCCGTCCATAACATCTATGTGTAACCAATCAGCACCTGCATTTTCCAGCCTTCTTATATCTTCACCCAATCTGGCAAAATTAGCTGATAAAATTGATGGAGCAACAATTATCATTTATAGCACCTCTCATTTTCAATAACTTCCTCCAGCATTGACAAATAGCTCTGGTACCTGAAATCAGCAATTAATCCTTCAGCTACTGCCTCTTTAACTCCACAATCCTTTTCTTTGTAATGCAGACAATTATTGAAACGACAATTGTTATTGTAGGTCTTAAATTCCCAGAAGTGCTCTGCCAAATCGCGGCTTTTAACTGCTGTCGGTATATCTAAAACACTGAACCCGGGAGTATCAACCAGCCAGGCACCGTTCTGCAGCGGGAAGAGTTCAACATGCCTGGTTGTGTGTTTCCCCCGCCCAATCTTTTTGCTGACTTCTTGAGTTCTGATATTTAATCCCTCAATCAGAGCATTGAGCAGGCTTGATTTTCCACTGCCTGATGGCCCCGTAAATACTGCAATCTGCCCTTTGATTGCCTGCCGGAGAATATCCAGCCCTATTTTCATTTTGGCTGAAGTTTGAATAAGCTTGAAACCGGCACGGTGATAGTATCCTTTTATCATAAGAGATTTTTCATCATCTTCCAGATCACATTTGTTCAGGATAATAATGGGACTAAGCCCTTTATATGATGCCAGGAAAAGCAAGCGGTCCAATAATGGCAGATTAGGTGAAGGTTTGTTATTTGCCATTACAATCAATACCGTAGTGACATTTGCCACCAGAGGACGATCAAGTGCATTATTTCTTGGCAGAATACTTTCCAGCACTCCCCTGTGTTCCTCCAGAGCAGTGAATTTCACTCTGTCACCGGTCAGTACTGCTTTCTTCAGTTTGCCCCTGAGTTTACACTCGAATACTTGCATTTCCTCGTCCTGGACATAATAGAAACCGCTATATTTTTTTATCACCAGTCCCTCTTTATAAGCCATAAACCTCCTCCCTGAATTGAACAGATTAAATTACTAAAGGGAAAATGTCTTATGATGTTTTCCGTTTAGTTGAACCTCTGCCGTTCCACTTGCAAAATAATTAACCGCTAATGTAATGGTCTCTGCAGCTGGTCGCAGTTCATTGTATATTGTGCTTTTTCCTTTAGCATCACTTAATATTACCACTACCCTGTATTTATCCTCTTGCTCAGGCAGAGTGAATTCAAGAACAGTGGTCCGGGCTGATGGCCCTGGACCGTCACTTATAACCAGGTTAATGCTGCTCTGTTCAGGTATCATGACACCACTCCCGGTATCCTGTTCAATAACCTGATTGGCAAAAAACGCAGTGCTCTCTTGTCGTTTAATGGTTCCTGACAAGAGATTATTGTCCTGGATTTTTTTTTGCGCGTCTTCCAGGCTTAATCCAATCAAATCAGGCATAGAGACTTTTTTAGGGGTCTTTCCTCTGCTTATCATAAGATTTATTTCACTATGTGATTCAACCTCGCTTCCTGGCAACGGATCTTGAGATATTACCACATCTACGGCAAACTTATCGTCATAAATCTTATCCTTTTTCCCGACCTTGAGTCCTTCACTGTTAAGCCGCATTTCGGCATCCGCAAGTGTCAGGCCCCTCACGCTGGGGACCTGTACCAGTTGACTGCCTTTACTTACTACTACAGTAATTTCCCGGCCTTCTTTTACCTTCTGCCCGTCTGCTGGTTTTTGAGATATTATCAGATCCCTGGCAATCTTCTCATCAAATTTATAACTTATATACATTTTAAGCCCAAGTTTTTCCAGTTCTTCTTTGGCCTCTTTTTCGGTCATTCCTGTAAGCTCAGGTACGACAACCTCATTGCCGAAAACACTTTCACTCATTATAAAGAAAAACCCCGTTAATAATCCAAGGACAGCAAGGGATATTATTACTAGAGCCGCAGGTCGAATTCTTTTCCTGTTTTTGATAGAATGGTCTTGACTATTGAAAATCGGCGACATCACTCGTGTACGTCCATTTCTATTATTACTATATTTTAATGCTCTGTCACTATCCATATTAAGCAGAGCCAGGCGCATTTCTTCAGCAGAAGCAAAGCGGTTTTCGGGTAGTTTTTCCATGGCCTTTAAGATAATGGCTTCCAGTACAGGGGGGATATCCTTATTAATGCTTCTGGGAGGAACAGCTTGATCATGAATGTGTTTTAAGGCAATGGTAATAGTATTCTCGGAATCAAAGGGCATTTTACCAGTTAACATTTCATAAAGAACACAGCCCAGAGAGTAAATATCCGTAGCTCTGTTAACCGGCTCTCCTTTAGCTTGTTCCGGAGAAATATAATGAACTGTACCCAATATGTCACCAGCAAAAGTAATGGTTTTTTTACTGATAGCCTGAGCTATTCCAAAATCAGCGACTTTTACAATTCCACTACCGGTAATCAATATATTATGAGGTTTAATATCCCGGTGAATTATTCCTTTTTCGTGAGCCTCGTGCAAACCATCACAGATCATTGCGGAGATATCGATCGCTTCATCAACAGACAAAGAACCACGTTCATGAATTGTTTCGTTCAGGGTTTTTCCTTCCACATATTCCATAACAATATAGTAGACTTCATCCAGCTGTCCAACGTCAAAGATATTAACAATATTGGGATGTGATAGTTGAGCAACTGCCAGAGCCTCAGTTTTGAACTTTTCAACAAAATTCTGATCTGAAGCAAATTCCTCTTTTAAAATTTTTACGGCAACGGTTCGATTCAATATTCTGCAGTGAGCTTTGTAGACTAAAGCCATTCCGCCTTCACCGATTTTTTCTATTAATTCATAGCGCTCACCAAGAACGGTGCCTTTCAAGCCTCTAACCTCCCAATTAAATCTCTATTACTATAATGGTAATATTGTCATGTCCACCTTTTCCCAATGCATTTTCCAGCAATTTATTTGCTATATCTTGCAGACCTTTATTATATTCAAAAAAAGCGGATAAAATTTCTTCCTCATGAAGTAAATCGCTCAGACCATCACTGCACAACAAAACTTTGTCTCCCTGTGATAAAGTTTCGCTTACAAAATCTATTTTCACATTAGGTTCAATTCCCAGTGCCCGTGTAAGAATATGATTATAACCACTATCGCGAATTTCATCAATGTTCAACAGACCATTTTCATACATTTCTACAGCCAGGGTATGATCCTGGGTAAGTTTACTTATGCCATTACTGTTTATAATGAATAGGCTGCTGTCGCCAATATTAGCAACAGTGAGCCGGTTTTCTCTTAAAACTGCGGCAGTAATAGTTGTTCCCATTTCAAATAATTCTGTATTATTTTGAGCCATTTCCCATATGTCCAAATTAGCCTTCATAATTGCTTCCTGCAAAAAGGATAGTGGTTCAGATGATTGGAGAATCTCGCTCATTTCATCAATTATTTCTACCGCCATTTTCGAGGCTGTATCTCCTCCACTGTGTCCGCCCATACCATCACAAACAACAAAAAGCCCCAAAGATTCCTTGAGCAAAAAGCTGTCCTCATTCCTCTTGCGAATCAATCCTATATCTGAAATTACCGCAGTCTTCATTCAAAAACACCTCTAAACATTGGATAGAAAAAATCAAATCGAAAATACATTGAAAACTGAAGTTAAGATGGTGACCTCAGTTGTCCACAGGCGGCTTCGATATCTCCGCCTCTTTCTTCTCTTAAGGTAACATTCAATCCGCCATTGCTTAAATAATGAAAAAATTGTGCTACTTTTTGAGGTGATGGTTTTTTATATGACAAGCCTTCAACTTCATTATACGGAATCAAATTAATATTAGCCAGCATTGGCTTTAGCATATTTATCATCTTATCAGCATCTGCCCTGTCGATATTTACTTCGTCCAGCATAATGTACTCAAAGCTTACCCTGCGATTAGTCTGCTCAAGGTAAAATTCAACTGCCTGCATCAGTCTCTTTAGTGGATACTTGCGATTCATTGGAATCAGTTGATCTCTTAAATTATTGTTGCAGGCATGCAAGGATATCGCAAGGGTAACCTGCAAATTCTCAGATGCGAGTTTTTCGATTCCACTGGCTTCTCCTGAAGTAGAAATCGTAATATGCCGCTGCCCAATGTTAATCCCTTTGGGATCATTGAGAATATATATTGATTTTATCACTTCATCGTAATTGAGCATAGGCTCTCCCATGCCCATATATACAACATGACTGATTAATTTGTCATCTGTATTCTTCAGTCTTTTCTGCAGCTCCTTTTGGGAACCCAGAAACTGCCCCACAATCTCATGTGCCTGTAGATTTCTCTGAAAACCTGACTGACCGGTAGCACAAAAACTGCAGCCCACCGGACAACCAACCTGGGTCGAAATACACAAGGAATAGCGCTTATTCTGTCCGGCTTGCGGAATAAGTACCGTTTCTACCCTCTTCTTATCTTCCAGTTCCAGGAGAAACTTCCGTGTCCCGTCCATGGACAAGCGTTGTTTCAGTACCCTGGGAATGGAAATTTGTGAGCTTTGACTCAGTTTTTGTCTGAGATATGCCGGCAGATCACTCATATTATAAAATGAACTGATTCCTTTCTGGTAGATCCATTTATGTATCTGCCGCCCGCGAAATTTTGCTTCTCCCAGAGATACTAAATAATTCTCCAATTCAAGTATTTTCATCCCTAATAACTCAGTTTTTAGATTCTGATTCATGGTATTTTCTATTTATTCCTCCTCAGTAATGCATAAAACATACCGTCACTCTGATATTTGCCTGGTATTATGGTGAGCATTCCCTGTGATGCCCTCTTCTTGTCCAGCTCGTCTAAAGGGAAAAATGATATTCGCTCAGCGAACCCATAGAGCTCAAACTCTCCATTAACAAGGAACTCTGATATAATTTCTTCATTTTCCGCAGGATTGATTGTACAGCTTGAATAAAGCAGAAAGCCTCCCTGCTTCACAATTTGTCCTGCTTTCTTTATCAGGGCTGACTGCAGTTTCCTTAGTTCAGCAATGTCCTCTTTTTTTCTATGCCATCTGGCATCCGCTCTTCTATTAAGAACTCCCAGTCCTGAACAGGGAACATCAAGCAAGACCTTATCTGCCTCCAGCTCAGCTGTTTCTATATCCAGGATGTTTATATTGTAGCTTTGAACATTCTCTATGCCAAGTCTTGCACAATTGGCCTGTAAAAGTGCCAATTTTTTCTTGTAAATGTCATATGCATGAATCTGCCCAGTCTTGTTGACATATTCCGCTAGATGGGTTGTCTTGCCCCCAACCCCACATCCGAGGTCAAATATAATGTCTCCTTTCTCTGGAGCCAAAATAGGAGCTGCCAGCATAGAAGCATCATTTTGTATATAAAAAGCCCCTTCTTTATATGAACGGTAATCCGAAATAGCCTTTCTCATACCAATCAGCTCTAAGCCCCATGGAGTCAGCCGGCTCTCCCGGCAGTCGAGATCTTCCTTTTTTAATATCTCCAGAATTTCTTCTCTATTTCCCTTTAATGTATTAGTCCTGACCATCACCATGGGTCTTTGATTATTATATATCAAAATTTTCTCGCTTTCCTCAATTCCGAAAATTCCCAGGAGAAGCTCAACAATCCATTCAGGATGAGAATAGTAGACTGCCAGATATTGCAGCTTCCCTTCCTGCGGGTATTGAATTTTTCCCTTCGCTCTCACTATATTTCTCAATACCCCGTTGCTTACCCGGGCAAGATTTTGATTAGCTCTTTTGCGGCTCATTTCCACTGCGTGGTTTACCGAAGCATAGTCTGGAATTTTATCCATAAATAATATCTGATAAAGTGACATCCTGAGAATATTTCTCAAGTAAGGATGCTGCTTGTCTATATGGCTTCGCAGAAAGAGGTTAAGCACCCAATCCAGGTGCTTTAACATTCTTACAGTACCATTCACTATTTCTGTTACCAGGTTTTTGTCTTGATGAGAAAGCGATGATTTTTTCAAAGTCCTTTCCAGAGCCAGATTAGCATAAGCACCATTTTCGCAAACATTGCAGATGATCTCCAATGCTGTATCCCTGGCCGGACTTGAACTATCGTTCCTATTATCAGCCATTGACTTCACTCCCAATAGTTTCTATTCATCACCACTCACAAATATCAAAAGATAATACAAGAGATTGCTTACTGCCATCAATGCCGCTGCCAGATAAGTTAATGCGGCAGCACCCAATACATTTCTAACCATAGGCAATTCATCGTTAGTGACCAGGCCGGCTTCAGATAGTTGAGCCAGGGCTCGCCTGGAAGCATTCAATTCCACCGGCAATGTAACTATATGAAATAGAACTACCAGTGAAAACAGTATAATACCCATAAAAACCAGGTTCATACTGTTCATTAGTATTCCAACCAAAAGAATGGGAAATGAAGCTGATGATGCAAAATTAGTGACAGGAACAATTTTATGTCTGAGTTCCAATGGCCCATATTGCTGATTATGTTGAATAGCATGCCCTACTTCATGGGCTGCCACACCAATAGCAGCAATAGAATTTTTTCCATACACAGTTTCTGAGAGTCTGACTGTATGAGCCACCGGATCATAATGGTCAGACAGGTTTCCTTTGACTGCCTCCACATTAACCCTGGAACCGATACCATTTCTTCTTAGTATTGTACTGGCAACCTCGGCACCGCTTATTCCCCGGGAAGATCTTATCTGTGAATACTTGTTAAATGTGGATTTCACCTTGAATTGGGCATAAAGCGACAAAATAAAGGCTGGAATGATAAAAATAAGATAAGCCACAAAGTTATCCTCCTTTACACATTGTATAAAATGCTTCCTTCACCAAATCAACATCTACGTCGGTATTAATACATGGACCATTGGGCCGCGAATTAAGAACTCCGATTACCGGGAGTACTCCTATATCCTGTATCCCAGATGAAAGGTCTCTTTCACAGGCTATCGCAATAACTCCATGGGGACGATACTCTTTGATAAACTTCCTTGCCAGTGTTCCGCCGGTAGCCACTTTAATAATAGCCTGGTTTTCCTCTGCAAATTTCTTTAACTCTCCTATCTTGCATTTGCCGCATTCTTTACAGTTATTGATATCCATGGTTATTTTGAACGGGCATTCAGAATTCTGCAGACAGTGTGGAAGAAGAATCATTATTCTATTTCCCGGGAAAAGTAATTGCTTGGATCTCACCAGGTAATTATTGACTTCTATGTATGAACGAAGAATTTTTTCTTTCTTTATACCAAATATTTTTCCCATAAACAAAGTCAGTGGAAATAGTGTTTCACTGGCCAGTTGAGCAATATTCTCCAGTGACGGCATGTCTCTGGATCTGATTATCATTACAACAATGGCGGTTATTCCTGCTCCCAGTATTATAAATATGACAGCAGCCAGTGTCATTATTACCAATAATAGTATCTGGCTGATTATTATGTCACGGTTGGAAGTTAAATACCAGACCAGCCCTATTATTACTACCGCAAAAGCCAAACTGGCTGAAAGCAAGCCTATATAAATTCGTTTCTTTGTCTCCAAAACTGTTTACTCCTAGCTATCCCAAAATATCTCCTGAATTAAGTTTAAATCCGCGCAGAAAATCACGGCATAGCATACGCTTTTTTCCCTCTTTTTGAATTTCCAATATCTCCAGTATCCCGTTTCCTGTCTGTACTGTAAAGCCCTCATTTCCTACACTGCAAACTCTTCCAATCTCGCATCTTTCGTCTGTATCCACTACTCTGGTTTTGAATATCTTGATTTTACTTCCATTTATCATAGTAAAGGCACCTGGCAAAGGGCTGAGGGCCCTGACCCTATTGTGTATGGCAAATGCGGAATCAGACCATTTAATTATTTCATCTTCCTTCTTCAAGGTCCCTGCATAAGTAGCCTCGCTGTTATCCTGAATCCTGCGCTCATAACTCCCTTTTTGCAGATCTGAAATAGTATCCAAAAGCAGCCGGGCACCCTTTTGGGCAAGGATTGTTTCCAATTCACCGTGATCCATGTCCTCACTTATCTCAATCTTTACTTGCTTGATTATGTCACCCGTATCCAAACCTTCGTCCATAAACATCGTGGTAATTCCCGTCAGTTTTTCCCCGGCCATCAAAGCCCTTTGTATAGGGGCCGCTCCTCTGTATTTTGGCAAAAGGGATGCATGCAGATTAATACAGCCCAGTGAAGGATATTCCAGAATATTTTGGGGAATTATCTGTCCATATGATACCACCACTATTAAATCTGCTTCCAGGGCTTTTATTTGTTCATAAGCCTCTTCTTTTTTTATATCTCCAAATTGCAGAACTGCTAATTGATTGGCCAGAGCACATTCTTTTACCGGAGTAAATGCAAGTTTTTTCCCCCTGCCTTTTGGGCGATCAGGCTGACTAACAACAGCACTCAGCTGATGATGGGAATTTATTGCCAGCAGTGAGGGTATTGCAAATGCTGATGTCCCCATAAATATGATTTTCAACACTATCCCCCCGAAGATTATCCATTTACTCTTCTAGTTTCAATTGCCTTATCTGTAAATAGTATTCCATCCAGATGATCAATCTCATGCTGAAAAGCCCTCGCTGCTAAATCAGAAGCCTCAATAATTTGCTCCTGTCCATTACGATCCAATCCTTTTACTTTTACTTTCTGGGCCCTTTTTACTATTCCTACGACATCAGGAACGCTTAAACATCCCTCTTTGCCAGTCTGTTCACCTTCCAAATAGATGAGCTCGGGATTAATGAGCTCATAAAGACTATCTCCCGTATCCACAACAATAATGCGCCTTGATACTCCTATTTGCGGAGCTGCCAGCCCAACGCCATCAAAAGCATACATCGTATCACGCATATTGTCCAAAACCCGCAATACCCCTGCATTCACCTTATTCACAGCCACCGCTTTAGCCCTTAAGACTTCATTCGGGACAACAACTACCTGATAAACAGCCATCCCGGCCCCTCCTTACATTGTAATTAGTGGTGTTATTTCTACTTCTATTCTAAGCTCTCTGTCAAATTTCTGTTGTATAAGAAAACTAGCAATACTCTTTAATAATAACATATTTTCGCATTTGACTAATAACTGCCATCGGTACCTTTTCCTGATTTTATTTATAGGACAGGGAGCCGGCCCCAATACTTCTATTGTCTCTTCCCGGGCATCAATAATTTCATTTATTGCCACTCCCAGATTCCGGGAACCATCCTGTACAAGTTTTTCATCTTCTGATGAGATTACTACTCTCAAGATCTTTGAGAATGGCGGATAGTTCAGCAAGTGCCGGAGTTTTATTTCTTCAGTAAAAAAACCGGGATAATCTTGATGGGCACTCATCCTGATAACCGTATTTTCCGGGTCATAGGTCTGGATGACCACCTCGCCCTCCTTGGAACCACGTCCTGCTCTGCCCGCAGCCTGCACTATCAATTGAAAACACCTTTCTCCTGCCCTGAAATCCGGCAGGTTCAACATGCTGTCAGCATCTACAATCCCAACCAGCGAAACATTTGGGAAATCCAGACCCTTGGCAACCATCTGGGTTCCTACCAATATATCAATCTCTCCATTTTTCATCTCTGCAAGTATTCTCTTTTGCACTCCTGTCTTTTTGCTGCTGTCCAAATCCAGACGGGCTGTTCGTGCCGCGGGAAAGAGTAACTTTACTTCTTCCTCCAGGCGTTGGGTTCCAATACCAATCAACTGCAGCTGTCTGCTTCCACAGGAAGGGCAGGTATCCAATGACGTTTTCTGGTAATTGCAGTAATGACATATATGTCTATTGCTGTCATGATGAAAGGTCAGGCCAACAGAGCAGTGGGGACACATTACTACACTCCCGCAATGCCGGCAAATTGTCATAGGGGAATATCCCCGGCGATTAACAAATAGTATGGTCTGTTCCTGTTTTTCCAGCCTTTCCCGGATCTTTTCCTCCAGGCATTTCGATATAACTGTCCATTTACCGGATTTTCTCATATCTTGAACTGTTGTCACCGGCATTTTCGCTTCACCAACACGTTTTTTTAAAGTCAAAAGCTTCAGTTGTCCTTTCATGGCTGAATAAAATGTCTCCACAGATGGGGTAGCACTCCCCATTATTACGTGGGCTTTTTCTGTCTTTGCCCTCTTGCGGGCCACTTCACAGGCATGATATCGCGGACTTTCTTCTTGCTTATAAGTGCTTTCCTGTTCTTCATCAATAATTATCAAGCCCAGGTCAGGAAGGGGAGAAAAAACTGCAAGGCGGGTACCCAGCACCAGATTAAACTCACCGCGTTGAATCCTTTTCCATGCATTATATCTCTCTCCTGCCGGCATTCTGCTGTGGATAACAGTCATATGTTTAATTCTCCTGCTAAATGCCTCCATAAGGTGACGGGTTAAAGCAATTTCCGGTACCAGTACAATTACATTCTTGCCTTTTTCTATACTCATTTCCGCTGCCCTTATATATACCTCGGTTTTGCCGCTTCCCGTAACCCCAAAAAGCAGGATTTTCTGACTTTCTTCAACAGATAATACTCTGCCAATAGAAGCTATGGCTTTTTCCTGTTCGTCATTAAGTACCAGATTTTCCACGTTTTCAATATAGCTTTTGCGGCAGATTTTTATAAATCCTTTGCTTATAAGGGACTTAATACTCGAGGCCGGAATTATTTTATCCAGGACATCTTTATCAATTGGACTGCAATTTTGTATCAATTCCATAGCTTCCGCCTGTCTCGGAGCCTTTTTTTTGAGTACGGGTAAATCAGTGGAAAAATTGAAATCCCCCTTCTGATAAACATATCCCGTACTACTGCTTCTATATCCTGAATAAATTCCACTAATGCAAATAAGGCCTTCTTCTTCCAGGGCTTGTACTTGCTCATTATTTAAATATTTATTGGCCTCCTGCAAACTAAGTTCTCCCTCTTGCCAGACTCTTGCCCAAAAATCACGGTTATCCAGTTTTCTGGTCAAGGAAGACCTGTCCTGCTCAGTAATAAGGGGAATTATTATTTTCCCTCTTTTTTTGCCCAGAAGGGGTGGTAGCATTGCTTTAATGGCTATAGATACAGGACATAAATACTCCTCAGCCATCCACCGTGCCAAACGGTAAAGCTTTATGTCAAACAGGGGTTCAGGGTCAAGGACCTTTATTATCTTTTTTATCCCGCTGGATTTTTCCGGGGAATCATCCTGTTTTCTTATGGCGACTATAAAAGCCTCGACCTTCCTTTTGCCAAATTCAACCATGACTCTTTTGCCAAAAGAAACATCCGCCTCCATGTTCGCGGGAACGGCATAAGTATATGTATTATATAAATTTTTTAGTGGCAGATCCATCAGAACTTCAACCAATAACATTACATGTACCTCCACCTGTTTTCTCCGCGCTAAAACACCAATAGGCGGGAGTAACCCGCCCCATATCCTCAATTATTATCCAATTCTTTTTCACAGTTGCCAGAGACTACACAACAAGGAAATTATTTTTGACACAGGCTCGCTACGCTCGCACACAGATCCTGCAGACGCAGATTAACACAGATTCTTTTTAGTATTTTTAGTTTGGTGGATGTCATTAATGTTTTGTTCAGGATAACGGAAGCTATAGCTTCCGTTATCCTGAACAATCTAAATAAAAGCAATTTATTGACCATCAGTTCAGCTTTGTAGAAATCCCATAAATATAAAAACATTAAAGAAAAAAATCAGTGTAAATCTGTTAAATCCGTGTGCGAGCGTAGCGAGCCCCTGTCTAATAAAACTCCTGCTGCGCATTTTCTGGTAAATGTGTATCTATAGTCCGGCCTGTTTTCGCAGAGCTTCGGCTTTATCTGTTTTTTCCCAGGTAAAGTCTTTATCTTCTCGGCCAAAATGCCCATAGACCGCAGTTTTCTTGTAGATCGGTCTTCTTAAATCCAGATCTCTTATAATAGCGGCCGGTCTTAAGTCAAAATTTTGTTTGACCAGTTCCACAATCTTTTCATCTGCTATTTTGTTAGTACCAAAAGTTTCCACTCTTATTGAAAGAGGCTGTGCAACTCCTATAGCATAAGCCAATTGAATTTCACAGCGATCCGCCAGTCCCGCTGCCACCACATTCTTGGCCACATATCTGGCCATATATGAAGCAGAACGATCAACCTTGGTCGGGTCTTTCCCGGAAAATGCTCCTCCTCCGTGACGGGCCATTCCCCCATAGGTATCAACTATTATTTTACGGCCGGTTAAACCACAGTCACCCTGTGGACCGCCTATTACAAAACGTCCGGTAGGATTAATATAGTATTTGGTATTCGCATCAATCATTTCGGCAGGAATAATATCTTTTACAACCTTTTCGATAACATCTTTTTCTATTGTCTGCAAATCAACTTTGGGATGATGCTGGCATGAGACTACAACTGTATCAATTCTAATGGGGAGGCCATCATCATATTCAACCGTAACCTGAGCCTTTCCATCAGGTCTGAGATAAGGCAATATTTCCTTTTTTCGAACCTCAGCTAATCTTTCTGCCATTCGGCTGGCAAGAAAAACAGGCATAGGCATAAGCACATCAGTTTCAGTGCTGGCATAGCCAAACATCATTCCCTGATCCCCGGCACCTATTGCCTGCAATTCCTCTTCAGTCATTTCACCTTTTTTAGCTTCATAAGCTTTGTCCACTCCCATAGCAATATCGCTGGATTGCTCATCCAATGATGTAATCACTGCACAGGTATCACAATCAAATCCATATTTAGCTCTGGTATAACCAATTTCCTGAATTGTATTACGAACCAGACGTGGAATATCTACATAACAATCAGTTGTTATTTCTCCTGCCACCAAAACCAGGCCTGTGGTAACCATGGTTTCCGCCGCTACTCGGGCAAAGGGATCCTGAGAGATGATAGCATCCAATATGGAATCAGAAATCTGATCAGCAACCTTGTCCGGGTGTCCTTCAGTAACCGATTCGGAAGTAAAAAAGCTCTTTGCCATATTTATTCCTCCTTCCCAAATTAACTCTTTATTAACTCTACAACTCTATCTATAATTGCTGCTGCAACATCTTCTTTGCTCATCTTGGGAAGGGACTTAATTTTTCCGTCTCTGCCGATCAAGGTAACAATATTGGTATCACATGCGAACCCTGCCCCTTCCGCAGTAACATCATTGGCAACTATGAAATCAAGGTTCTTTTTGCTTAGCTTTATCCTGGCATTTTCCAGGACATTTTGTGTTTCAGCCGCAAAACCTACCATAATCTGATGAGAACGCTTCATAGTTCCCAGGGTTTTAAGTATATCAGGATTTTCCGCTAATTCCAAAATCATTTTTTCGGAATGACCATCCATTTTTTTGATCTTTTCCTCAGCTATATTTACAATCCGGAAATCGCCAACAGCCGCAGCCCCAATTATTATGTCACAGGATGATTGATAATCCAGCATTACCCTGCACATTTCTTCAGCACCCCAAACAGATTCAAACTTAACCCCTGCAGGCGGTTCAAGGTGAGACTTGCCGCTTACCAGAATAACCTCAGCACCGCGGGCTATTGCCTCCTGGGCAATGCAATAACCCATTTTGCCTGTACCACGGTTAGCGATAAATCGTACCGGGTCTATGTCTTCACAGGTTGTCCCGGCATTAACCATTAAGCGTTTACCGAGCAGGTCCTTTTTGGGAAACAACAATCTGTTAACTTGTGTGTAAATATCATCTATCTCAGGCAATCTTCCCTGCCCGATAACACCACAGGCAAGCAAACCGGAATCCGGGTCCATAAATTTATAGCCATAATCTATCAATTTTTTGATATTATCCTGCACAACACTATTTTTATACATATTGGAATTCATAGCCGGTACTATTAAACAAGGAGCCGTATTGGCCAAAACTACAGTTGACAAGAAATCGTCGGCAATACCGTGAGCCATTTTAGCAATAAAATTAGCTGTTGCCGGAGCAATTAGCAAGAAATCTATTTGTTCTGCTATCCCAATATGCTGAACCTTCCATTCCTGCGATTCCTGCCACAGATCAGTAAGAACTTCGCGGCCTGATATGGTTTTGAAGGTTAAAGGAGAGACAAATTTTGTCGCTCCTTCTGTCATCATTACAACAACCTCAATATCATCCTTTTTAAGTTTACTAACCAGATCAACAATCTTATAAACGGCAATGCTTCCGGTAACTCCTATTGCCACTGTTTTAGCCATATTAAGCCTCCTTATGGGACAATTTGGGATTGCTTATCTTCATTTTCCCAGTTATTACCTCATCAAGGGCTATAGTAACCATAGTGGAGAGGCGGTAATTTTCATCATTTTTATTCTCTTCCCATAATGTCCTTGCTCTTTTGGCAACAGCAACAACTACAGCATATTTGCTGTCACCTATTCTAATCAAATCTTTGGTCGAAGAAGGTAGCAAGTATATCTCACCTCAATTCCAAATTCTTTACCCGGCATCGTTCTGCAGAAACGATAGACTCCAGCTTTGCAAGTGTATCGTTAATGTCATCATTTATCAGCAGATAATCATAATAATCAATCTGCTTGAGTTCATCTTCACTGGCCGCAAGCCTTGATGATATACTTTCCGCAGAATCCTGAGCTCGTGAAGTCAATCTCATGGCGAGTTCATGAATACTGGGAGGAGCCACAAAAATCAAAACCGCTTCCGGCATCTTTTTCTTTACCTGTAGAGCCCCCTGCACATCAATCTCCAATAAGACATCCTGCCCATGCTCCAAATTACTGGCAACAAAATCTCTGGGAGTACCATACATATTGGAAAATACCCGAGCCCATTCCAATAGTTCCCCCTGGTCAATCTTTTTTTCAAAGCTTTCCTCAGTCACGAAAAAATAATCCCAGCCATCTCTTTCGCCTTCCCTGGGTTCACGAGTTGTTACCGAAATTGATGACAAAAGATCATTCATATTTTCCAATAAAGCCTTCTTTAGAGTCCCCTTACCTACCCCTGATGGACCTGATATGACAAATAAAACACCTTTCCTAAGCATGGCACGTCACACTTCCTGTTGTTTATGCTTCTTCGCTGACATCCTTTGAAGCTAATCGATTAGCCACTGTTTCCGGTTGTACAGCAGACAGAATGACATGTGCACTATCTGCTATGATAACTGCTCTGGTTCGGCGACCATAAGTAGCATCTATTAAAACCCCTTTTTCTCTGGCTTCCTGAATAATTCGTTTGATAGGTGCTGACTCAGGACTAACAATTGCTACTATTCTATTAACTGCAACTATGTTTCCAAAACCTATATTAACCAGCTTAATATCCATCTTAGCCCGGTTTGACCGGATTCACCTCCTGCTTACTCAATATTTTGCACTTGTTCCCGTATTTTTTCCAGTTCTGCTTTAGCCTCCACTACTATTCTGTTCATTTCCAGATCATTTGCCTTGGAGGCTATGGTATTTATCTCCCTGAACATCTCTTGCAGAAGAAAATCGCACTTACGCCCTATTAATCCCCCAATGGTCATCAATTCATGCAAATGAGCAACATGGCTTTTTAATCTGACAATCTCTTCGGTAATACTGGACTTATCAGCAAAGATTGCTGCCTCCTGGGTAATCCGTTGTTCATCAATAATCTCCTGAGGCAAGAGCTCAGAAATTCGTTTTCGCAGCCTCCCATAATAGTCTTTGGAGACTATCGGAGCCCGTTTTTCAAGTTTTTCAACCATCGCGAGAATTAATTGATTTCTCTCCAGAATATCGTCAGCTAAGTTTCTGCCTTCTTTGGAGCGCATTTCAATAAGACTATCCATGGCACCATCGAGAGAAGCCTGGACCAGAGCCCACAGCATTTCCTGATCTTCTTCCTGGTCTTCCAGGCTAAAAACCCCTGGCAGCCCAAAAATGTCCATTATTCCAAGATGTGATGAAATATTTAGATTTTCTTCTAATTCCTTCAGGGAATTATGATAAGCCATTGCCAGATCTTTGTCAAGCTTGATATTTCTCTGCGATTCTCCGGTTTTCTCGATATTAATATTGATTTCTATGCGACCCCGGTTTACATATTTTTTTATTTCTTCCCTAATCTTGTCTTCAATTGCACTGTAGCGCCTGGATATCCTTATATGAGAATCAAGAAATCGGTGATTAACCCCCCTGACTTCACATGTGGATTGATATCCGGGAACATTTGATTGACTGCGTCCAAACCCGGTCATACTTCTAACCATTTTTTAAAACGCTACCTTTCCCATTACTTTTTGCATCCTCTCGAATGCTTCCGCTATTCTATCTTTATCAACTGTCAGGGCAATCCTGAAATAACCCTCGCCACAGTCTCCATAACCATTTCCGGGGGTAATTATTACAGCGGCATTTTCCAGAATAAATTCGGCAAATGAAGCCGAGGTATATCCTTTGGGTACCGGCAACCAGAAATAGAAACTTCCCTGGGGAGGACTGGTTTTCCATCCCATTTTTTCAAGGCCGGCCATAGCAGCATCCCTGCGCTCCTGGTACATCTTCTGCATTTCCTGCACACAATCCTGAGGGCCTTTAAGAGCTTCAACAGCCGCGTATTGTATGGCCTGAAAAACCCCGGAGTCAATATTGGACTTAAATCGTCCCAAGACCTCTACAGCCTCTTTGTTTCCGGCTGCCCATCCTATCCGCCAGCCAGTCATATTATAAGTCTTGGATAGAGAATGGAATTCTATGCCCACTTCTCTGGCTCCTTTGGCCTCAAGAAAACTCGGAGGCTTAATGCCATCAAAAGCCAGTTCTGTATATGCAGCATCATGGCAAACCAATATATCGTAGGATTTCGCAAACTCAACCACTTCTTCATAAAATCCTATATCAGCTATAGCTCCGGTAGGATTATTCGGATAATTAATAAACATGAGTTTGGCTTTTCGGGCAATATCACCGGGGATATCCTGCAGAATAGGCAAGTAAGCGTTTTCTTCCTTCAAAGGCATCAAATAAGACTTTCCGCCTGCCAGTAGTGTTCCAATCCCATAAACAGGATATCCCGGATCAGGAACCAGGTTAATATCGTCTTTGTCCAGGTAGGCAAAAGAAATATGGGCTATTCCTTCCTTGGAACCCAGAAGTGAAACAACTTCTGTCCTGGCATCCAGTTCTACTCCAAAACGCCAGCGGTACCAATCAGCGACAGCCTGTCTGTATGACAGCATGCCAACAGAGCTGGGATACTGATGATTGGGACTGTCATAGATAGTTTTTGCCATGGCATCAATAATATAATCAGGAGTAGGTTGATCAGGATCTCCTATCCCCAGATTAATAATGTCTATTCCCTTTTCTTTTGCTTCTTCAATTTTCTTCTCTATCCTCGCAAATAAATATGGCGGCAAATTCTGCATAGCCGTGTTTTCCTTCATAAAAAAAGCCCCTCCTTTATTGTCGCTTGTTAATGACTGCGTTTTATCAGATAAAGGCAAGTCCCGTTTTCCTTGCCTGGCAAAAGCAGATATTATCATTTGTTTATTTGAAATTAATACTGGATATCAATTTTACCGGTAAAAACTGTGGCTGCCGGGCCAGTCATAAACACATGATTAGTATCGCTGTCCCACTCGACGAACAAATCACCACCCAGTAAATGGATAACCGACTGGCGTTCACTCTTATTATTCAATACCGAAGCTACCAGGCTTGCACATGCTCCTGTTCCACATGCCAGAGTAACCCCTGCTCCCCTTTCCCAAACCCGCATTATCAGCTCGTTTTTACCCAGTACTTCAACAAATTCCACATTGGTTTTGGCAGGAAAAATCCTATGCTTTTCTATTTCCGCTCCCCATTCTTCTACAGGTATCTGTTCTACCTTATCAACAAATATTACGCAATGAGGATTCCCCATGGACACGGCAGTAAATTCAAAATCTTGACCTGCTGCACTAAGAGCAGCAGTATTATTGTTATCAGCTGTCTCCACGGGTATTTTTTCAGTTTCTAATACCGGTTCCCCCATGTCCACTCTGATGGACTCCACAAGACCATTATTGATAATTATTTCGGGATGTCTGGGGCCAGCCAGAGTTCTAACAGATATTTGGGTGTCGGTTACCAGTTTCTTTTCCCATGCGTTTTTGGCTACACAGCGTATAGCATTACCGCACATTTCCGGTTCTGAGCCGTCAGGATTAAAGATTCTCATAAAAATATCACATTCACTATCTCTTCCACTTATTACAAGTCCATCAGCACCAATACCAAAATTTCTATCACATAAAGCAGCAGCAAAAGGCTGAAATCTATCTGCTTCTTCCCATGCCTGAGCTTCGATAAGGATAAAATCATTTCCCAATCCATGCATTTTGCTAAACTCCATACGGTTCTCCCTCCTTGTTCTCTCTAATAAATCCCTGCTTAGACATTAATTTTAACATATTCCCCGGGTGATACAATAATTCTCTGCCAGGTATACAGGATATATTGCCCAAAAAACTTGAACCCGGTAAGAGAGAGGATAATCAACCAGCTCCACCATTCCAGGGAAACGGTATTAAATATCTCCTTTAATGAAGGAATATATAAAACTGATAACTGCATCAACACAGAGCAGAGAACAGCAGCAAGCAGATATTTGTTTCCTGAAAAGCCCAATTCAAATGGAGAATACTTTTCTGAACGGCACTCAAAGACATAGAACAATTGGGCAAAAACCAGGGTAGTAAATGCCATGGTACGTGCCAGATCGAGTTCATTTATTCCTTGATAGCGGCAGTATATCATTCCGATACTAAAGCTCAGCAAAGTAATTATAGAAATAAACACCCCTCGTTTACAGATAATCCAACCCAGTTTTCGGGCAAAAATCCCTTCAGTCCTGGAACGGGGCTTTTGCTTCATTATCTCCGGTTCTGCCGGTTCGAGCCCCAGAGCCATTGCCGGCAGGCCATCAGTAACCAGATTAATCCACAAAATCTGTATAGGAAGCAAAGGTAATGGCATACCCAATAATGATGCCAGAAACATAACCAGTACTTCACCTATATTGCATCCGAGTAAATACCTGATAAATTTGCGAATATTATCATAGATTGCTCTTCCTTCATGGACGGCTGAGACAATAGTGGAAAAATCATCATCAGCCAGTATCATCGATGAAGCTTCGCGGGTTACCTGGGTTCCGCTAATCCCCATGGAAATACCGATATCAGCAGCCTTTACCGCAGGCGCATCATTAACTCCATCTCCAGTCATAGCTACTACATGGTCTTTAGCTTTTAAAACCTTAACGATTCTGTTTTTATGTTCTGGCGATACCCTGGCAAAAACCCTGCTCTCAAGAGCTTTCTTATAGAGTTTGCTGTCCGTTAAACGATCAATCTCCCTGCCATTTATTACTTCATCACTGGAGCTAATACCCAGTTCCAGAGCTATAGCAGCAGCTGTAACTGGATGATCTCCGGTTATCATAATGGGTATTACTCCAGCATTTATACATTTTTCAACCGAATCGGCCACCCCTTTTTTCGGAGGGTCCATCATAGCGCATATACCTATTAGTATCAATTCACTTTCCAGTTTCTTATCACTTAAACCAAGCAAGCTATTGCTTTTATTACTGTCCAGTTTTTTATAGGCAAAACCCAATACCCTGAATGCCTCTCCGGCCCATTGTTCCTGTAAATGAAGCAGCTTTTTCCTGTCCCCGGCACTTAATTTTACTACCCTTTTATTCTTCAGAGCCTTTGTGCAGGAAAGGCTTAATATGTCAAGAGCCCCTTTACATAAGAGCCAGTTCTCTCCATCTATTTCAACTATAGTGCTCATTTTCTTTCGTTCCGAATCAAAAGGTATTTCCCTGATTTTCCGGTATCTTTTATGCAGACCAGCCTTTTTGGCCATAATCAAGAGTGCTGCTTCAGTAGGGTCTCCGTGAACAACATAGTTCCCTTTCTCTTTTTCAATCCTGGAATTATTACAGTTGACAGCGGTCTCCATTATTAAACGAAGTCCCATGTCTGCCAATGGGTTGATTTTTTTCTGTTCTGCATGGAATTCTCCATATTCCTGATATCCATCACCATCCACTTCTACCTCATAATCAAAAGTAGCCAGCTTTTTTACTGTCATTCTGTTCTGAGTAAGAGTACCTGTTTTATCGGAACAAATTATTGTAGTACATCCCAGGGTCTCAACTGCCGGCAATTTTCTTATAATGGCATTTCGTTTGGCCATCCTTTGGACTCCCAAGGCCAAAACAACCGTCACTATTGCCGGAAGGCCTTCAGGAATAGCTGCCACTGCCAGGCTGATACCTGCCAGCAACATGGTCATAATATCTTCCCCTCTGTATATACCCAGAATTGTAACCACAGTACACACAAACAGACAGATTACTATGAGCACCTTTCCCAGTTGGTCAAGTTTTGCTTGCAATGGAGTTAGAGAATGCTCAGTGCTTTTCATCATATTAGCAATATTTCCCATTACTGTTTGCATTCCAGTTGCTACAACCACTGCTGCAGCTCTTCCCCTGCTTACAGCCGTTCCCATAAAAACCAGGTTCCTTTGCTCCGCTAATGGAGTATCTTTTGGCAGAACAGTTTCCGAAGCTTTTTCCACCGGAACTGATTCACCGGTAAGTGCAGACTCGTCAACAAGCAAACTATAGCTTTCTATTAATCTCAGGTCTGCCGGTACTTTGTCACCCGCCTCAATAAATACAATGTCCCCAGGAACCAGTTCATCTGCGAGTATTTTTATTTTCCTGCCTTCCCTCAGAACATATGCATAAGGTGCTGCCAGTTTTTTGATTTCCTCCAGGGATCTCTCCGCCCGGTATTCCTGAATGAATCCCAGAATGGCATTTATTATGACAATAGCCATTATGGTAACAGCATCAGCCATAGCCCCTATCATGCCGGATACAGCTGTTGCTCCTAATAGAACAAGTACCATAGTATCTGTAAACTGCCTGAGCAAAATTACTAATGGATTATTCTCTGTATGTTCTTCAAGGCGATTATTGTATAGCCGCTGACGCTGCTTGACTTCCCATGTATTTAAACCATTTGTACTATTGCTTTTGACTTCTTCCAGAGTCTCCTGTACAGACTTTTGACACCATGCAGTACTACTCATATTTTTGCCTCCGCTGACCTTTTTGACAATTCTTATTCAATAGGAGGAAATAAAAGAACAAAACACAGTCAAAAGCCTATCCCAGAGCCAAAAAAAAAATGAAATTTATTATGCTAAGCAAAGCCGGGCTAAAACAGCTAATTGACCTCATGACTACAAGCTGTTAAAATCCTGAAATAGTGGAAGTGATAGAGTTTTTTAAGATTATTAAGGAGTACCGAATGGATTATTCAAAGCAATTAGGAGAAGGAAGCATTGGCAGGCTTCTGTTAAAATTCTCCGTACCTGCTATAGTAGGAATGACAGTAAATGCTTTATACAATATTGTGGACCGGATTTTCGTGGGCCGGGGGATTGGTTCTCTGGCTATTGCCGGTACCACTATTGGATTCCCTGTAATGCTTATCATTATGGCATTTTCCATGCTGGTAGGGATGGGTGCCACCTCCCTGATATCTATTAGACTGGGGGAAAAGAAAAAGGAAGATGCCGAATTAATAGCGGGAAACGCTATGCTATTACTGATTATACTTTCATTACTACTGTCCATTTTGGGTTTGCTTTTCCTGACCCCTTTATTAAAACTGTTTGGGGCCAGTAATGCCGTATTACCCTATGCCAGCGATTACTTGCGAATAATACTGCTGGGCACAGTATTGAGCGGAATAAGTTTCGGTATGAATAATTTCATCCGTGCTGAAGGAAATCCCCGCATAGCAATGTTTACTATGATAATTGGTGCAATCTCCAATGTTATCCTGGATTATTATTTTATCTTTATTCTCAGTCTGGGTATTAAAGGAGCAGCTCTGGCCACCGTGATATCACAGGGAATTTCTGCAGCATGGGTTCTCTATTATTTTTTCGGGGGCAAAAGCTTTTTAAAAATTCGCTGGAAGAACTTAAAACTGCAGCTTTTGGTAATGCGGCAAATATTTACAGTGGGGTTTCCGCCCTTTGCCATGCAATTGGTCAATAGTGTTCAGCAGCTTATATTGCTTAAAAGCCTGGGCATTTACGGCGGTGACCTGGCTATTGCAGCCATGGGAATTATTTTCAGCATTTCAACAATCCTGGTAATGCCGGTTATCGGCATCAGTCAGGGGGCTCAGCCAATCATCGGCTATAATTATGGAGCCAGACAGTACAAACGGGTTAAAGAAGCATTGAAATCAGCAATTGCCGCTGCCACCTTGATTGTCCTTGTGGGCTTTGTTTTCACCCGGCTCTTTCCCGAGCCCATAGTTGCTCTGTTTGCCAAAAATGATATGCAATTAATCGCCATGGGTTCTCATGCCCTCTTGACCTTTTTCCTTTTCCTTCCCATCATCGGTTTACAAATTGTTGGTTCCACCTATTTCCAGTCTGTAGGCAAACCTAAACAGGCTACCATTTTGACTTTGTCCAGACAAATACTTCTATTTATACCTGCTCTGCTTATTTTGCCGCAATTCTGGGGCCTGGAAGGGGTATGGAGAACAGCACCTCTTGCTGACCTGGGCTCTTTTGTCTTAACCGGGCTATGGCTTTTATATGAACTCAAGCAGCTGGATTTAAATGAAGTCAGCCCTGGAGTCTGATAGTTTTTCCTGGTAGTACCGCCCCAATCCCTTCGCCCCCTTCAATAGCCAGAGGAAAAAGGTTCAGCATAAAAAAACAACTACCGGATATTTCCTCTCCCGATTAAAACCGAACCAGCCATGCTTCATATTAACTTGCAAGCTTTAACAACTTTTCATGGTAAAACCTATTATTTTTAATTTAATGGCAGGATTTCTATGTTTTGTTACGAATATTGTCTTATTAAAAGAATATGGAGGATTTTGCATAATTTATATTTTATATCATTTAGACAGGCAGTTGAGTTAAGTCACCCTGAAGCAAAACCGATGGATCTGAGGTATCACTCTCTGGGCACTACACACTCCGGGGACTACTGATATAAGCTGACTGGTTTTTTGAATTATGCAAAAATCTCAGTTAATGTTTGAAGCATAGTTCATTGGGAGGGACGAAAATTGCAGCCCATACCCTGGTATTTAACACTGCTAATATCCATACCGCAGACAATATTGATGATTAAACTTGGTTTTGCCTTGTTTAATTTGAGAATTTCTAATATGCACTGTCTGCTGGTTTCCCTGGGGGTTGCTGTAGCCTCATATTTTTTCAGGAAATTCCAGATACCGTTTGAAGCCAATACACTTGTATTAATTTTAATTATTATAGGCTTAACATCATTAGTCTCCAGAATCAAAATTAGATATTGTGTTGTATCTGTTCTACTGGGATTTATGATTTATGGAGTAATTGAAACTATACTTTTGCCTTTATTCCTGAGAGTTTTGGATATTAGCTTTGCTGAATTTCTGCTCAGTCCACAGTTAAACATTCTGGCATTCATGCCGATGTTCCTGATTACCCTGTTTATATACTACCTATCCAGACGCTTCAATATAGTGCTATTTGATTTTGGAGGAAAAGAGCATGACTTTGAATAGAGATAGCAGCTGGCTGGTAATAGCAATGATACTTGCGCAAACACTTATAATTCTTTTATTGAACATTAATATTTCTACAACAAGTGATTTAAGAATTCTTCAAGCTAAAATCCCTCTTATAAATTTATTTATTGTAATGATAAGTATCTTCAGCATAGTCGCTATAAAAAAGGTCGAGGAAAACGCCAAGTATAGAATAGAAGCCCAGTTGTTCAAAAGTCATATTGAGCAAATAGAAACTCTATTACGGAATTCACGTACCCAGAAACACGAATACGCCAGGCATATGCAGTCTGTTCAGGCACTGATCGAATTGGATATGACAGATGAAGCCAAAGACTATCTGAACGGCATAACCGAGCAGTACTGGCCTGATGATGACATATATTTTATCGGACACCCTGCCCTGACCGGATTGATAAACAGCAAACGCAGTGTTGCCCAGCTCAAGGGTATTGATTTTGCCGTCGCAGTAAAATGCGATTTATCACAACTGTCTATCCCTGCCTGGGACCTCTGCAGCATAATCGGCAATCTTCTGGATAACGCCATGGAGGCCGCTATCCAGGATAAGGATAATCCCCGGGTAGGAATCGAGTTTAAATACGAAAATCACTATTATACTACCTATATAATTAACAATGGAAATATGATCCCCGATAAAGAAAAGATATTTGAAGCCGGTTATACGACCAAAGGCTCCGAAGGCCGGGGTTATGGCCTGTACCTGGTAAAAAAACTGGTGGATAAATACAAGGGATATATTGAAATAATATCTGAAAAGAAAACCACTATAATAATAAAATTACCGGATGGAGGAGAAAAAAGTGCTGCATACCATGGCAGAGAATTATGCCCGGAAATTGGGGGATAAGCTGAATTCCGATGATAAGCAAATCGAAATCTACACCTATGGTCTGGAAACACTGCTGCTCACCCTGCTTACCCTCTCTGTTGTACTTTTCCTGGCTCATACACTGGCTATCTTACCTACGACTCTGCTGGCCCTGGCAGTATTTGCAGTATTTCGCTGCGTGGGTGGCGGGGCCCACCTCAGCACCTATCCAAGATGTTTTCTTTTTGGAAGCTGCCTTATGCTGGGACAGGGATTTTTACCCGCGACAATCAGTATTGGATTAATCCCCCTCCTGCTTTTATTCGTAAGCCTTATTGTCATAGCCTTTTACCTTACCTGGAAGCGGGTTCCGGCTGATACGGAGAAGAGACCGGTCAGAGATGAAAAAATTCGCTCTGCGCATAAGCTGTATATGTCTGTCTGTATAATTATCTGGATTATTATGTTTTCCATGTTAATAAATTATGAAAATTATACCTTGGCCCTGGCTGCGATTACGGGAGCAATAAGCAGTCTTTTTTTGATTTCACCATGGGGGTACCGGCTTTTAAAAGCCATTGATAGATGCCTCGAAAAAAAATAAAGGAGGGATAGCGATGTTTAGAAAAATCCAGTTTGTAGCTTTATCCAGTATGGCAGTGGTACTTACCTTTATTGCCAACGCCAATGTAAGTTCGTTTAAAGCTTTTGTAATCTATGAACCGGAAATACCAGAATCCTTGAAGTAAGCACTGCTAAATGCTCTTGGGCATTATCTGCTTTATTCATTTATCATGTATATAGATTACTTGGGTACAAGCTATATAAATAATAAGTCTTGTAAATTCTCCCGGCTACAATAAAACTAAACAGATAAGTCCGGGGCAGCAAAAAAAACCTATAGCTGCACATTACCAATAAGGCTGTTGCCATTAAGGGCAATAGCCTTTATTGGTCTAATATCAAGATGTCAGAACATAAGAAGAACCAGCCCCTCCCACCTACCCACAAATCGCCTACGCCAATTTCAATTCCTCATAGGTACGCTAAAAACAGCAAGTATGTCCAGGCTGGCAATTCCTGAGACCGTTTTCAATTCCTTATAGGTATGCTAAAAACCATGTCGCGCCCGGTCTTAAAATATCCAGTTCTTTGCATAACCGATATACTTTCTTTTTATTTATGATAAGCTGGTATTTCCACCTGAGCGCCCAGGTTAATTTGTGATAGCCATAATATTCTCCTTCATCAAATATAAGTTCACAAAGCCATTATTTTACCTGCTCATCGCTTATAATCTTTCCAGTAGTGTTGCAGGTAGTTATGGTTTTTGGATGGCCGCCTCTGTGGTTAGGAGTAGTACCGGATGCTTCAGCCGGTAATAGTATGTTGACCGGCTAAGTCCGACCAATCGTAATACCAGGTTGCACAGTAGCCTTTAGCTATCCATTTGCTGGCTATTTCTATTATCTTTAATTGTGGGTTTGTTTTTTTTACAAGGTCTTTAAGAATAGCGATTTCAAGGTCTTTTTCGCCCAGTAATTTTTTAAGTTTCTCATTCTCAGATTCAAGTGCTTTTGCACTTTGATTATGTCCATTGCTGTAAGGAAAACCAGAAGCTAATTTATTTTGATTCTTATGCTCCCTAACCCAACGGCTAACCATGTTTGCGGATAAATCATGCTTCCGGGCAACGATATTAGCATTGCCTACTTCAAGAGATTCTTTAATAACTTGGTCTTTAAATTCTTGTGTGTACCTTTTACGTTTCATTTTGCCCCCTTCTGTTTTAAAAGGTACCAGATTAAGTTTTTTTGTCCAAGTTGGTTAGGGAGCTAAATAGTTTTGCGACAGCGCTAGGGCCGGTAAATTCTGTATCAATTTTTTGTTTACTCAAGACAATGCAGTATTATCTTGAGTCTAAGAGCGTTCCTGTCTAATCGCTAATCAGCTAATTTTAACTGGCTTATTTTTTATTCTTATTCTTTATTTCTTCTAGACCCTCGATTGTAAGTGCCAAGTCATTCTTTTCATTTACACTTAAAAGCTTTCCTTTATTTGCAGCCTCTTCTTTATAATTATATGCACTTTGAATAGGATTTAATAAACTTGGAGGAACATCACTCTCATAAGTAGAAAGAAACATTACATACTCTTTATTCTTTGCAAATTTTACAGTTTCCCCTGCTATACATGTAGTAGTATCAGACTCCCCCCCTATTTCTTTGATCTCTATTGTCTCACCAGGTTCAACATCTCCTTTGTAAGAATCGCTGACATCAATAGTATACACAGTATAAAGAAAATTAGTTGATGACGTTTTTCCGCCTGGATTCAAATTTTTATTTTCCTCAGACGTTTTTATCCGAGTATCAATTTCTTCAACTCTTGAATCCATTACTGTTCCTTTTACAATTAAATCTGCCTTTTCAGTTAAAGCATCAACATTTGGATAATACGGATAATCTGCAGATACCCGAATAATTAGCTTTTCTTTGGGCGAAACCTCTGCTTCTTGTGTTACGCATCCCATCAATGCTGCAACCATGCCACAGCATACTACAATTATTAACAATCTAGTTATTTTCATTATTAACCTCCTCAAACATTTCATTCTAGTATTTAGCATTAACAGCGTTTATATCGTAAGTTTGTGGATCCGTCATTGTGTCTCTATCCCGCGAGTGACTCATAATAGAAGGACTTGTGGTAGGAGGATTATCTCTCAACCAAATACTATGGCCTAATTCATGCACGAAAACGCTTTGTATAAAATTAGATACATTAGTTGCATCCCTGCTAATGGTTCTTGAATTTAAAGTAATATCAAAACTCACCAATTCACTTCCGTTATAGAGTAAGCGCTCAATAACAGAGTGCCTTTAAAAATAAAACCGGGCAGAATATAATGAATTTGTCCGGTGGGTAATTTCATTATTTACCGCATTCATTTTGTACCCGTTCTGACCAGGGCATCATATCGT
>Ga0334888_1000084_pt1 | contig 148482 bp, 152 predicted proteins | sample GraSluR1_MG_FD_207227 | JGI IMG/M metagenome (GOLD analysis project Ga0334888, IMG submission 207227) | Sludge microbial communities from methane-producing bioreactor in Wageningen University, Netherlands - Granular Sludge_3_08-R1 | ecosystem: Engineered > Bioreactor > Anaerobic > Unclassified... | reverse complement strand
TTGCTTAAGGATGTTTTATACCTGTTTAGCTTTTTGTTCTGCAAAAGGCTTGTTTGCTGTGCTCTTTTTCTCTCTTTGCTTTTAGATCATTTCCGAAGATTCATCTTGACAATTCTTAGCTGGACTTCATAAGATACTTGCATAAAATCAGCACTGGCGCAACACAGTCTTTCCGTTTTGAACGATCATTAAACGCTTTTCAGGTTGTTGGAACAAGGTAATGTCTTCCAGAGGATCGCCTTCTACCAAGAGAAGATCTGCTTTTAAACCCACTTGCAAAGTACCTAAGAGGTGGTCTAATTGCATTAACTTAGCATTGTTACGTGTCGCACAGAGGATCGCTTCCATATTGCCCAGAACCCTTGCCTTCAGTTCCAATTCCATGGTCTTATAGAGTTGACCGGAGCCAACCACATCTGAACCCGAACCCATTTGTAAACCTGCCTTGGAGGCAATGGCGACCGCTTCGGCTGATTTTTCCTGAACCAGCCGCATTTTTCGCAAGAAGTGAGACGACAAACCGAATTCTTCACCCCTTGTTGCCATAACTTCGTAGGTGGTCATGGTTGGAACATACCAACAGCCTTTTTCTTTTAAAATCAGTGCGGTTGATTCATCCATATAATTACCATGCTCAATACTATAGATACCGGCTTCTGCCGAAAGTTGCATGCTGCGCGGGGAATAACAGTGGGCTATCACCTTTTTGTGAACCGCGGTGGCCTCGAAGACGATGGCTTTCAATTCTTCCAGGGTGTATTGGCTGGTATCGGGTTCGTCTCCGGCACTTGCACAACCACCTCCGGCCATCACTTTTAGGTGATCTACACCTTGGCGTAGCAATTCCCGAGCGGCTTTTTGTACTTCGGCAACGCCGTCAGCAATATAACCGGTTTGTATGGCAGAGCGAATTGGCGCAATATTTTCAGTTCCTAACCTTGGATCGGCATGTCCACCGGTCATGCTAATGCTGGGCCCGCTTACAGTCAAACGGGGACCAGGGATGATTCCTTGCGCAATCGCATCGCGCACGCCGGCATCCACTCCGCCGCAATCACGAGCAGTAGTGAATCCCATCTCTAAAGTTTCTTTATAAATCCGAAAGGCTTTTGCAAATTGCATGCCGGGCATGTTTTTGCGGTAAAGGTCACTCATGTCATTTTCATAAAAGGAACCATGAATATGGGCATCAATGAGACCGGGCATGAGGGTGTTGCCTTTGCAATCTACATATTCGGCTTGAGCATAGCGCGGGTAGGTTTTGCCAATGCCCATTTCAACAATGCGATCTTCCTCCGTCACCAGCCAGGCTGGATAATAGGGGGAGCTGCCGGTGCAATCCAATAAGGTGGCATCGAAAAAAACAGTTCGGTGTGTGATTTTATTCATATTCATAACCTCCTCTACTTGATTTATGATTTCTCGTTTCAGGCAGGAAAACCCTTTGCTTAGGTCAAATAGAATGAAGAGTATAAATGAAACCATTTACTTGAAGGAGGCATCTATAATGGCCAATCGAAAACTGACTGCCGATATTACCAATGCATTCGGACCCTCGGGATACGAAGAAGATGTGGTAAAGGTTATTAAGCAATACACTGGGAACTTCAACGTCAAAGTGGACGCGATGCACAATGTGTATGCACGTTTACAAAATCCCGCTACCGGTAAACCTGTGGTGATGCTCGATGCGCATAGCGATGAATTGGGTTTCATGGTGCAATCGATTTCCGGCAATGGCATGATCAACTTCTTGAACTTGGGCGGATGGGTTACCACCAATATTCCGGCACATCAAGTGGTGATTAAAAACAGCAAGGGTGAATTGATTAAAGGCGTGACCTCTTCAAAGCCACCGCATTTTATGAGTGCAGCCGAACGCACCCGCACGCTGGAACAAACCGATATTACCATTGATATTGGCGCTACCAGCCGCGATGAAGTTATGAACGTCTTCGGAATTCAACCCGGTGACCCGGTCATGCCGGATGTGACTTGCCAATTCAATGAAGTCAACGGTGTCTTCATGAGCAAGGCATTCGACAATCGCATTGGCTGCCAATGTATTATTGAAACCATGGAAAACGTGAAAGAGCTCCCGCTTCAGGTGGAACCCGTAGGAGCGTTTGCTGCTCAGGAAGAAGTGGGTTGCCGTGGTGCCAAGGTTACGGCTCAAGTGGTAAAACCCGACTTCGCCATTGTTTTTGAAGGATCTCCTTCCGATGATTTCTTTACCGATGCTTATACCGCGCAATGCCGAATGAAGCAGGGAGTTCAAATCCGAGTGATCGATGGTGGAATGATTTCTCACGCAGGATTCTTGCGCTACGCCAAGAAAATTGCGGAAGCACATCAAATCCCTTACCAAATTGGTGTGCGCCGTTCCGGGTCCACCGATGGCTCTGCCATTCATACTACACATCATGCCGTACCCTGCCTGGTCTTAGGGATTCCCACTCGTTATGCCCATACGCATTACTGCTATTTGGCCGAATCCGATCTTGATGCCACCATTAAATTAGCCACCGAAATCCTGAAGTCGTTAAATGAAGAGACAATCAAAGAAATCATTGGGTAATGAAGAGTAAAAGTAAAAACTACAACTGAATTATAAAAGTCGCCCTTCGCGTAACAAACGAAAGGCGACTTTTTTTATGGAACCAAAGAGGCTAAGAAGGGAACGATGATCGGTACAGCAGCAGAGCAGACCAGGCCGTGTAGAATGGCCAGAAGTGTCATGTCAGACCCCCCGTAGCGGTTAATGATGGGCAGGGTGGTGTCCATGGTGGTCGCCCCACCAATGGTAATTGCCGAAGGGCCGAAGTTCCAACGGAACAAAAGCGGCATCAAAATAAAGGCGTAAAGCTCACGAAAGATATTGGTCAAAAAAGCGAGCGCTCCAAACTGGGCTCCCAAAGTTTGGCCTAAGAGCACACCGGAGATGGAATACCAACCCATACCTCCACCAATGGCCGCTCCTTGCCAGGTTCCAATCTGCAGAAGAGTTCCGGTGAGTCCCCCTGCCACAACCGAACCAAGAATCGATAAAACCGGCAGTAAAAATAAGCGTTTGTCGAGTTGTATGAACTTCTTCCAGAGATTCCCGCTCCCGGCCATATCGGCTCCAATCAGGAAAAGCAACAGATATAAGGTCCAGGTTACCCCTTGCGAGACGAGGTCAAGAGATCCTTGGGGCAACCAGAAAACCCCAGCAAAGATACCGGCTAAGAGTGTTCCAATAAGAGCAAGAATCATGATGGTACCCTCCTTTGACGTTTTCTCCACCAGAGGGCTAACGGTAAGGAGAATAAAACACTACCTGTGACGGTAAACAAAGCAAAGAGCGCAGCTTGTGAGCCGATTTCTACCACCGACTCCATAACCTCAGGGCTTCCACCCACTTGGATTCCCATGGCGAAGATTAAAGCAAATAAGCCCATGGTGATGGCAAAGGGAATGCGTTTCGCAAGGTTCGGAAATCTTCGTAGTCCAAAACCAAAGAGCAACCCGCATCCCAGTGCTGCTAATAATGTATTCATGGTGGTTTCCCCCTCCCATATCCCTTAGTATAACGGTAGTTGAAGAAAATGACAACCCGATGAATCCTATGGTTTTTTGTTAGGATTCCCCATTAAAGTGAGAGTTGTGAGAAGACCATTTATTGAAAAGGGAAATCGGCTGTCAGAGGCGAATTGGATGGCGATTATCATTCGTTTTACGGTGGTTTTCAGTTGGAGGAGCATAAAATGGGTGGAAAAATTAGAAATTGGCTGGTTGGATATTTAGATAATGATGTCATGCGCGAGAACGCAATGTTCAGCATTGCAGACGGCATGACTTACAGTATTATGAACGGATTGACCATGTCCTTCATGGGCGTGTTTGCCTTGCGCTTAGGGGCTACCGATCAAATGTTAGGCTTTTTAGCAGCCTGGCCGGCACTCATGGGATTGATTGCTCAAATTCCTTCTGCAATCATTACGGAACGAACCGATTTAAAGCTAAAACCGTTGTTGGCATGGTGCTGGGCACATCGAATCAATTATTTGCTTTATGCCATCATTCCCTTTTTACCGATTACCGGTATTATGAAAGCCTGGGTCTTTATTGCTTTAGTGACCTGGATGAACTTCCCAGCGGTGGTCGTCAACACCATGTGGACACAGCTCATGGGAGAGATTTTTCCGATTCGCTTTCGTGGCCGAATTTTTGGCGACCGCAATTTTATTGTGGGCTGGATCACCTTAGGAAGTATGCTTTTGGCTGGGCCCTTGTTGGACCATATTCCATACCCCTATAACTTTGGTTTGCTGTTCTTTTTGGCCTTTTTAGGGTTAATCGCTTCTACGTATTATCTTGGTAAGATTAAAGAAGTAAAGGTTGAAAGTGTTGAAGTTGAAACGACTCCTCAAAAGAAACCCTTCGATGGCATGAAGTTGGTCATCAAGGACAAGCACTTTTTAAGTTTTACAGCAGCATCTTTCATCTATTATATTGGCTTCAACATTTCTGCCTCGATGTGGACGATTTTACACGTGCGAGTTCTGTTGCTCAGTAATACACAAATTGCCATGATTTCAATTTTGAGCACCATTACCGCAACCTTAAGCTATCGTTTCTGGGGGAGGGTGTCCGACCAGATTGGCAATAAGCAAGTCTATTTTATTGCTTGTTCATTGTTTTTAGTGCAGCCTTGGCTGCATGCGTATGTCAATCAAAATACCTTGTGGCTGTTGTGGGCCTTATCGGTCGCAAACGGCTTAGCCAGCGGAGCTTTTAATTTATCACAGTTCAATACACTGTTAAGTGTGGCACCAAATCCGGCAATCCGCCCCAGTTACATGGCGTTCTTTAACATGGCGATGCAGGTGACGGGCTTTGTTTTCCCCATGTTGGGTATGCTGATTTATAAGAATATCGGTAGTCAGTTAAATCCCATCTTTTATCTTTCTACGGCTTTCCGTACCATTGGTTTGATCTATATGGCGTATGTAATTAAAATGAAATGGCCATTTTCCAAAAGAAAGTAATCTATTGACAGAAGCTTTCTCCCACAGTATAATATTTTTAATAACCATGACGGAGAAGAGTACTTTTTGACTCAGACACAGAGATTCGGCGGTTGGTGTGAGCCGAAACTGAGAGAAAGGGAAATACACTCTCGATGTTGCAATCCCAAACCAAGCGTGCTTGGAAGTAGGCGTTGCCGTGTGCTCTGCGTTAGAGGAGTCCAAGAAGAACAGCTTTATCAAGTTGTTTGAAAATGGGTGGTACCGCGTTCATGACGCCCCTGCTAAGGGGTGTCTTTTTTTATCTTTTTTTGAAAACGAAGGAGGCGAAACAAATGAAAAGTGCATTCGAAATGCTACAAGAACGGGGCTTTATTCAGCAATTGAGCCACGAAGAAGAAATCAAAGAAATGTTTGCTACAGAAAAGGTAACGGCGTATGTAGGGATTGATCCTACCGCCGATAGTCTTCATGTCGGTCATTTGTATCCGGTAATGGTTATGGCGCACATGCAACGCATGGGTCATCGTCCCATTATTGTGGTGGGTGGTGGCACAGCGATGGTAGGGGATCCTTCCGGAAAATCCGAAATGCGAAAAATGCTCACCGTGGAAGATATTGAAAAGAATAAGGGGTGCTTGCGTCGTCAACTGGAACGAGTACTAGACTTCTCTGAAGGGAAAGCCCTCATGGTCGATAACGCCGATTGGTTGATGAACTTACAATACGTACCCTTTTTGCGGGAAATTGGGGCTCATTTCAGTGTCAACCGGATGCTGACTGCGGATTGTTTCCGAGCTCGAATGGAGCGCCCGGAAGTGGGTTTAAGCTTCTTAGAATTCAACTACATGATAATGCAGGCCTACGATTTCTTGAATCTCTACCGTCTCCATGGTTGCAAGTTGCAAATTGGTGGCGATGATCAATGGAGCAATATTTTAGCTGGGTCGGACTTGATCCGCCGGGTTGAGCGTGGTGAAGCCTATGCTTTGACCTTGCCACTCCTTTTGACCAGCAGTGGTCAGAAAATGGGCAAAACCGAGAAAGGCGCAGTCTGGCTTGATGCCGAGAAAACAACGCCTTATGAATTCTTCCAATACTGGCGCAATGTGGAAGATGGCGATGTCGCACGCTACATGTTGGTCTACACCTTCATGAGCCTCGAAGAAATCGCGGAAGCGACAGCGCCGGGAGCCGATATCAACGAAGCAAAGAAAAAGTTGGCTTTTTCGATTACCGCTTTGATCCATGGTCAAGAAGAAGCAGAAAAAGCTGCCGCTGCTGCTGCCGCCTTATTTGAAGGAGGCGGCGATGAAAGTCACATGCCGACCACAGAAATTGCAAAAGAGATTTTAGATCAAGGGATTAACATTATTGACCTGTTGGTTCAATGTCAATTGGTCGCAAGTAAATCAGAAGGTCGTCGGCTGATTCAACAAGGCGGAATCCGGATCAATGACGTCTTGATTACTGCCATTGATTTGATGATCAACAACGAACATTTGCAGGAAGAGCGGATTTTGATCAAAAAAGGCAAGAAGGTATTTCACCGAGTAATCCTACAGTAAGTGCAACAGAATATAAAAAAAGAAGCTTCGAGTCGGTACGGTTAAACCGACAAGGAAGCTTCTTAATTTTACAATAGAGTCAAGTCGAACTCCTTTATCTGGGACAAAAGAGCGGATTGGCTATATCTTAGTAGCGGTTATTGTGAGCAGCGTAGCAATCTTTGCAATATACCGGACGGTCACCAGTGGGACGGAACGGAACGTAAGCAATTTTGCCGCATTCGGCGCAGGTTGCTTCGAACATTTCGCGTTGTTGGCTTTGGCCTTCACCACGGGTATTTTTGCGGGCTTTGCGGCAGCTGTTGCAACGAGAGGGCTCGTTGGTAAAGCCACGGGATGCATAGAATTCTTGTTCACCAGCGGTGAAAACGAATTCAGCGCCACAGTCACGGCATTGTAGGGTTTTGTCTTGATACATAATTTTTTTCCTCCTAACCACAAACGGGTCATAAAATATTGTTCTGGAGTCTCGTGGCTAAGGGCGGGATCAATAATAATCTCAACCGTTTACCTAATCTTGCCTGCTACCTCTCTCAGATACGACCTAACTATAGCACGCATTTGAGGGGATGTCAAGGAATGTTTGTGAATCTGTGAAAAAAGTTTTTATTGCGTATTCAATCGTCGGAAACATCCCCCAGGGTTACAATTGGACAAAAGTTAAAGAATTTACGAATAATTTGTGACTTTGAAAGGAAGTCTTCTTTCTACGGTGAATATGTATTTATTCGGACGTTACTGAAAGGGAGGTGAGATTATGAAACGAACGAAATTTTTTATCCGAGTTCTACTGGCACTGGCCGGGGCCTATATTGGGTTTCAGCTGTTGAGTAGTATTCGGTTACTCTACACGATGCTTCAATGGGATTCGTGGCTTGGGGTAGAACCCTGGCGTTATTTAGCTGCAGATATTTCTTCTATCATTTTTATTGGCTTTATATCATTTTTATTAGCTCCTCTGCTGATAAGTGCAGTGGAGAAATTAATTCATTTAACGGAGTTGATTCTGCAGAAGCTCCCCTTAGAAGATGTGATTATTGGTGCCATAGGTTTAAGTATTGGCTTATTGTTAGCCAATCTCATGGGATTAGCTCTCATGGGCTTACCGGTAATTGGAGTCAGTATTACCATAGGCCTCAATGTTATTTTTGGATTTGTAGGGGCTCGATTAGCCCTGTATCAAAAAAAAGATATCCTTCGAGTGACAACTATGTTGCGTAGAGAACGAACAGAAGTTTCTACCAAAGTGCCTTCTCCCGGTGAGCTTCCAACGTCTCGTGCGAGTGAGCAAAGAGGCAAATTACTCGATACAAGTGTCATTATCGACGGGCGTATCGCAGATCTTTGTGCAACCGGATTTTTGGAAGGACCTTTAGTTGTGCCCTTATTTGTTTTATCGGAGTTACAATTATTATCAGATTCTGCCGACCCCATCAAGCGAGCGCGTGGACGGCGGGGCTTTGATATTTTGAATCGCATTCAAAAAGAGATTAATTTCCCGGTAATCATTTCTGAAAAAGATTATGAGAATGAAAATGCCGTTGATACAAAATTGGTGAAATTATCGCAAGAGACCGGTTATAAGCTGTTGACCTTAGATTATAATTTAAACAAGATGAGCGTGTTACAACAGGTACAGGTTTTAAATATCAACGATTTGGCAAATGCCCTACGTACTATTGTCTTACCGGGTGAAGGTTTGAACGTTACAATCATTAAAATCGGACGTGAACAAGGACAAGGGATTGCATATCTCGATGATGGTACAATGGTCGTCGTCGATGGTGCCAGTCGAATGGTAGGTAAGACGGTCATGGTCGAAGTAACGACTTCACTACAAACATCGGCAGGACGCATGATTTTTGCCAAAATTAGTAATTAAGGAGGGGATGTTCATGGCAGAGAGTTTTAGAATCGGAAGTGGATTTGATGTTCATGCTTATGGCGAGAACCGAAAAATGATTCTCTGCAATGTTGAGATCCCTTCGCCCGTGGGGTTAATTGGCCATTCTGATGCTGATGCTGCTTTGCACGCATTATGCGATGCCCTTTTGGGTGCAGCGGCCCTGGGAGATATCGGCCTTCATTTCCCCGATACCGATGAAGCGTATCGTAACATTGACAGTTCCATTTTGCTAAAACACGTATTACGCTTGATTCAGCAGGAAGGTTTTTCTGTAGAGAATATTGATCTGACGATTATTGCTCAAATTCCTAAGGTCGCCCCTTATCGGGAGTTCATGCGATGTCGACTTTCTGAATTATTGGAGATCGATCGAAGTTGTATCAACATTAAAGCGACCACCACCGAAGGCTTGGGTTTTATCGGCAGAAAAGAAGGCTTGGGGGCTCAAGCAGTGGTTTTATTGAAAAGGAGCAAATAGAAACATGAAAACATTAATGGTTTATAACAGCTTAACGCGAAAAAAAGAGGAGTTTCAACCCCTGATTCCCGGTAAGGTTTCAATCTATACGTGCGGATTGACCGTGCAAGATTATTGCCATTTAGGTCATGCGCGCATGGATTTGGTATGGGATACGATCAAACGTATTTTAAGACGGTTGGGCTATGATGTGTATCACGTTCAGAACTTCACCGATGTCAACGAAAAAATCGCAGCTAAGGCCATTGCTCAGGGTCAAGATCCATTAGAGATGGCACAGTTTTACATTGATGCCTACTATCAAGATATGAAAGGCCTAGAAGTAGCCGGAGCCGATTTGTATTGCCGTGTGACGGAGAACATGGATGAGATCATCCAAATGATCCATGTTTTAATTGAGAAAGGGCATGCCTATGCGAAAGAAGGCAATGTCTATTTCCGCGTTACCAGTGATCCGTCCTACGGAGAATTATCGGGGCGTCGCATTGAAGAAATGCAAGCAGGTGCTCGTTTAGAAGTAGAAGATCACAAAGAGCATCCGGGAGATTTTGCACTATGGACCGTTGCTCAACCCGGGGAACCTACATGGGAAAGCCCTTGGGGACCGGGAACACCCGGTTGGCATATCGAGTGCTCTGCCATGTCCTGCAAGTATTTAGGGGAATCCTATGACATGCACGGGGGCGGAGTAGATATCTTATTTCCTCATCATGAAAATGAATTGGCACAAAGCCGATGCGCCTGCGGACATGAATATGCGAAGTACTGGTTACACCATGGCATGCTGACCTTACCCGGTGGCGAGAAGATGTCGAAGTCCCTTCATAACTTTTTCCGTGTCAAAGATTTGCTGGAGCAAGTGCCGGCTCATTTGTTACGCTTCTTTATTCTCTCGGCACATTATCGGTCGCCTCTCGCGTTTTCTCAAGAACTTCTCGAACAGAGTCGCGTGGCTTTAGAGCGATTGCAAAATACCGTGCGCAGCTTACGGAATATAAAAGCGGAAATAACAGTAGATGGTCAGAGTTTTGAAGAGGCTTTGCAGAAAACACAAGAAGCGTTTTGGAACGCGCTTTGCGATGACTTCAATACCGCTGAAGCAATCGCAGTCCTGTTTGAATGGAACAGGCAAGTCAATCAATGGCTGGCATCGGATCAGTTAAATCGCACTTGGAGTGACCGTTTCTTGTCTGCTTATGCAGATTGGGCAGAAATCTTAGGCTTTGCCTCAGCCTTTCAAGAGGGAGAGGATTTGGAAGAAAACCTAAAAACCGAAATCGAAAGCTTGATTGCCCAACGGCAAGAAGCACGAAAAGAAAAAAACTGGGCTGCTGCTGATGCCATTCGGGATCAACTTGATACCATGGGGATCTTGATTAAAGATACTCCGCAGGGGGTTCAATGGCAGAAAAAATAGAAGATTTACTGACCTCCGGCAATTCACTGGCCTTGGCTTATTTGGGTGATGCCGTCTTTGAGCTTGCCATCCGTCACGAAATGATCCGAAGAGGACATATTAAATTGCATGATCTTAACAAGCAAACCGTACGCTTTGTCAGTGCCGATGCGCAAGCAAAGGCGGTACATTTTCTGGCAGAGGTTTTAACCGAAGAAGAAGCAGAGTGGTTACGCCGGGGTAGGAATGTCAAAAGTAAGCATGCTTCACGCGGATCAACCGTGCTTGAATATCGTCATGCAACGGCGCTCGAAACACTAATGGGGTATCTTTATCTAAAAGAACGCCAAAGCCGTGTTGAAGAGTTGATTCAGCATATTATAAAAGAAATGGAGTCGGTCGAGTCATGAAGGTGATTTTATTAAGTCATACTCCAAATCCGGATCAATTGGTCGCCGCAGCGGCTAGGCTGTGTTATTCACCGGTGGGAGCTGCCCAATTACAGGAGACGATGACAGCCAAACAAGTCAAGAAATTAGTCGATGACTTACTGGCCATGGGTCATGAGTCTCCCATTGAACATGTTAGTTTTACCTTTGCTATTGAGGGAGTTAGCCGAGCGATGTCTCACCAATTGGTACGACATCGGTTGGCCTCATATTCGCAACAGTCACAGCGCTATGTCAGCGAAAAGGAATTCGATTTTGTGATTCCTCCCAGTATTGAACGGCAGCCGGAAGCAAAAGCAACGTTTCTTCGCCAAATGCAAAGTATTCAAAAAAGCTATAATCAAATGTTGGCCTTAGGGATTCCCAACGAAGATGCACGATATCTACTTCCCAATGCTTGCGAAACCAAGTTAGTGATGACTATGAATGCACGCAGCCTTTACAATTTTTTCACTCAGAGAATGTGTATGCGTGCCCAGTGGGAAATCCGCCAAATGGCTGAACTGATGCGTCAAGAATTACTTCAGGTTTCACCTCTTTTGTTCTCTCGAACAGGTCCCGTCTGTGAGCGAGAGGGGTTTTGCCCTGAAGGGAAAATGTCCTGCGGTCGTTATCCGACTCGTGAACGTCAAAAGTAGGAGGGTGACATGGAGCAAATCGAAGGAAGACATCCGGTGTTAGAAGCAATGAAAGCGAATCGTCCCATGGAGGTCATCTATTTATTGAAAGATGGCAAAGGCGAGGCGTTTGCAAGCATTGAATACACAGCCAAAGAAAAGAAGATTGAAATTCAGCGAGTCGATCGAAATCGTCTGGATCAACTGAGTGAAGGTCGGATTCATCAGGGAGTCATTGCGATTGCAACCGCGAAGCCCATGGTCGATGTAGAAGACATGATTCTTATGGCAAAAGAACGAGGAGAAGATCCTTTTCTATTGATTTTAGATGGTGTTGAAGACCCTGGGAACGTCGGAGCTTTAATGCGCACGGCTTCTGCAGCAGGAGTTCATGGATTAATTTTACGTGAAAAACGTGCTGCCGGTATTACACCGGCAACCATCAAAGCATCTGCCGGTGCCTGGGAGTACTTGCCGGTTGCTATGGTAACCAATATCAGCCGTACCATTCAACAATTGAAAGTGCAAGGGATTTGGGTTGCTGGTGCCGACATGGATGGACAGGTGGTTTACAAAAGCAACCTTAAAGGTCCTCTGGCCATTGTCATAGGAGGAGAAGGCAAAGGACTGAGCCGATTAGTACGGGAGCATTGCGACTTTCTATTAAAGATACCGATGGTAGGACAAATCAGTAGCTTGAATGCATCGGTAGCAGGAGGGTTACTCATGTATGAAGCTTTCCGTCAACGTGGAAATTATTCTTAAAGGGGTGAATGTGAATGGTTCAGAAAAGTATGCAACCCGATCTGAATATTGTTATGTTAGGTGAGTTTACCTTAAGTTCTGCTCAAGCAGAAGTGTCTGAACAAATGAACCATTCGCGAAAGCTATGGAGTATTTTGGCATTTCTGCTGTTAAACCGAGATCACCCCTTGAACCATGAAGAACTAACCAAGGCATTGTGGGAAGAAACGAAAAGCAAGAATCCGGTCAACGCCTTGAAGACTCAATTGTATCGGGTAAGAGAAATGATTCAACCCATAACACCGCCCGAGCAAGAGCTCATAGGAACAGGAAAAGGTCATTATTATTGGAACTCCGAGTTTTCTGTTAAAATCGATGTTGAAGAGTTTGAAGAATTGATTCACTTAGCTTTTCTACGTAAAACCAAAAGGGAAGAAAGTGTAGAGCTGCTTGAAAAAGCGGTCGCGTTATATCAAGGCGATTTTCTCCCAAGAATTCAGCTCCCTTGGACGGACGAAAAGCGAAATGAGTTACGAGAAAAATTACTAAATGCGGTCTTGTACTTATCTTCATATTACGAGAGTATCGGAAATCATGAGCGAATCGTGTCGTTGTGCAAACAAACCTTAGAATATCACCCGTTAGATGAAGATTTGAATACGTTCTACATCCGTGGGCTTTTACACTTGGGCCAACATCAGGAAGCGTTAGTGTATTATGAGAAAGTCAATGATCGGTATATCAGTGAAAAGGGCGAATATCCTGGAGACACGTTACGAAATCTCTATGGCGACATTATGCAGCTGCTACAGCAAATCGAAACCGATCTAAGTGCGATTCAGCAAAAACTAAATATGCAAGATCCAGGGTCGGGAGCTTTTGTTTGTGATTACAGTTTTTTCCGTGAAGCCTATTGCTTAGAATTGCGTCGTGCGGAACGAAGTAAACAGTCGATTTATATTGCGCTAATCACGGTTACTGCCAACAAGAAAGTCGCTTCTACAGTGGATTCTGATCGCTTAGCTCTCGTTATGAAAAGGCTTTTGGTAGTCTTAAAAGAAAATTTACGACGTGGGGATGTTATTTCTCAATACAGTGCAAGCCAGTATGTTTTATTATTACCCACTTCGGCCTATGAAAACTCTTCCGCCTATGAGAATGGTATTTTGGTCTTAAACCGTATCTTATCGATTTACTACAAACGTAATCGACGAAACGATGTCATCTTACACTGCAAGCTGCAGCCCATAAAAGGTAAAAGTTGATCCGCGAAAGTGGCGAAGCAAGAAGAAAATAGAAAATTGTCATTCTATCTGAAAGAAACCACAAAAAGCGGTTGACTTTTTTACCAAGGAACGATATAATAACCAACGTTCAACGGGGTGGGATACCCGAGTTGGCCAAAGGGGGCAGACTGTAAATCTGCTAGCACTGCTTTCGCTGGTTCGAATCCAGCTCCCACCACCAATTTCGCTTACTAGCGAGAACACCATTTGCGGGAGTAGCTCAAAGGTAGAGTCCCGGCCTTCCAAGCCGGTCGTGCGGGTTCGATTCCCGTCTCCCGCTCCATTTTTTTTGCTGATGTAGCTCAGTCGGTAGAGCGTATCCTTGGTAAGGATAAGGTCATCGGTTCAATCCCGATCATCAGCTCCATTCATCGCGGGGTAGAGCAGTCTGGTAGCTCGTCGGGCTCATAACCCGGAGGTCGTAGGTTCAAATCCTGCCCCCGCAACCAAAAACGCTGATGTAGCTCAGTCGGTAGAGCGTATCCTTGGTAAGGATAAGGTCATCGGTTCAATCCCGATCATCAGCTCCACTTAAATCGAAAATTTTTGCCTCCGAGGATACTCGGAGGTTTTTTTGTTTTGGTAATCACGATATTCTTACTATTTATCGCTTTATATGAACTTCTCAAGATTCAGTGTTTTTGGTATGATACAATCAGGCGATAGAAAAAAGTAGTTTTTATTAATAAGAAGGGGGAAATTTCATGAACCGCCGATTTAGTAAAGTAATGATGCTATTTCTTGCAGTCGCACTTTTTTCTGGGAGTATTTATGCTTCAACAGATCTTTTAGGGAATCCATTACCAGTGCTAGAAAAACCGGTAAAACTTACTCTAAGGCAAGAAGCCGATGGCAATGCTGTGATTCCTCGCTTTACACAACCACAAAGTATTATGGATCAAATCGATAATACGGATGACAATTGGGAGGCTCCTTTGATTGAAATGGATTTTCGAATCAATGAGGATGCGTGGCTCTTCGATCGCCAGCCCGGTTTTCGCATCGATTCTCTGGAAACCTACTATGAGCAAGAGTATGAAGAAATATTTCGTACTAGATATCCAAATTTAGGTGCAGGAAGTATTATTCTATATCCAGGTCAGACCATCCATGACGAAGCGAACAGCTTCGACAGCTGGTTATTGCCGGAATGGTTTTTTGCGGACAGTCAGGATTGGAATTTCAATACAAATACCCTCCATGCGCGCTACCGTTTTGTTTATGAATATGAACAAGAAGAAAACGAAGTGTATGGCATAGGAGAAGTAGTTTCACCTTGGTCAGAGGTCGCTTCCATTGGCAAAGATGCTGTGATTGTGTTACCGGAAATCCTTGATGCCCCGCAATCTCTTTATGGAGAGGTTCGAACAAAAGAAGATCAGAAACCCTACTTTTACTTCACCTATGTTATTCCGAAAAATGTACTGGAAGCCAATCAGAAAGTTGCAGTTATCAACTACATGGATTGGAAAATTGGCAACGGCTCATGGGCTTCCGAAAGCAATCAACCGTTATTTCAACAGGGAGGATCCATTTTAGCTTCCTCCACAGAAATCGATCCGGTAGAACGTGGCACATGGGAAGAAGTTAATATCGATAAAGTAAGCTACATGTTTCGAATGAGATTTGAGTATATTCGTCCAGATGGAACCCGATATCAATCCGCATTCTCCAATACGGTTTCCATCGGTACCGAAGCATGGTCCAGTGCTTCCTCATGGGCGACCGATGCGTTGCTAAAAGCGAAAGATGCCGGATTGATCCCCGACTGTTTAATGGGTCAGGATTTAACAATATCGATAACCCGAGCAGAGTTTGCTGCTGTTGCAGTCAAAGTTTACGAGGCGTTATCGGGACTCAAAGCTACTCCGGTGACCGAGAATCCGTTTCGTGATACTACGGATGTTGAGGTGTTAAAGGCGTATCATGTCGGCATTACCGATGGCGTGGGGGAAGGAAAATTTGAACCCAATACGTTATTGAATCGTGAGCAAGCAGCGACAATGATGACGCGAGTCTATAAAAAGGTTTTGTATAGTGAATGGACGCTGAAGACGGACAGTCTCTTTACACTGTCTTTTGTTCGCCCTGCGGCATTTCTCGATGACATCAATATTTCTTCATGGGCGAAAGACTCCGTGTATTTTATGTCAGCCAAAGGAATTATTACGGGTTTTAATGCTTCTACGCAAGGAAGATTTGATTTTAGGCCCCGTAATGTCACTCCTGCGGATGAAGCAGTTCATTTTGCCAATGCAACGCGTGAGCAGGTATTGATTATTGCGAATCGCATGATTGAGAAACTCAAATAGAACATTAAAGAGAAGAAGTTATTTATCAAAAAAGGGCAAGTGAAAGGCTTGTCCTTTTTATTGACTTTATTGCTCGATTTTGGTATACTATTTCTAATTTCATATAGTATTTTAAAGAATTAGGTAAAAATTACCATTAGAAACGAGGAAAAGAAAGAAGTTACATGGAGGGTTTGCGATGTTAAAACAATTCAAAGAATTTGCCATGAGAGGGAATGTTATTGACTTAGCCGTGGGTGTTATTATTGGTGGGGCCTTTGGAAAAATCGTCAGTTCATTGGTTAACGATCTACTAATGCCCCTAATTGGTTCCATAATGGGAGGCGTCAGCTTTACCGATTTAAAATGGATTCTTAAGCCCGCTGTTGGTGAAGTTGCCGAAGTGGCAGTCCGCTATGGTTCCTTTATTCAGGCAATTGTCGATTTTCTGATTATCGCCTTCTCCTTATTTATCGTGATCCGAGCCATGAATGCAGCCAAGAAAAAAGAAGTAAAGGCACCTCCGGCTCCTCCCGCTCCCAGCAAAGAGAGTGTCCTCTTGGAAGAAATTCGTGACTTATTAAAATCGAAAGCTTAAATCCACCCTAGAAGTTGCCCCTCGCGGGACAACTTCTTTTTGGATAATCAAGATTATGCTGAGAATAAGGAGGGCTACTTTTGAGCAAGGAAATTATTGTGCCTTGGTTGATATTGATCGGCATTCTCCTTGTAGTCTTAAGTCAAAAGATTCGCTTTGAGGTGGCCGCCTTTTCTGGCTTGTTAATTTTAGGGTTGAGCGGTGTAGCAACTCCTGCTGATCTCTTTAGTGGCTTTGCTTCCCCGGCGATTTTTACAATTGCTGTAGTTTTGATTATGAGCAAAGGCATTACAGATTCAGGACTTTTCAATGGGTTCGGTGAGTGGATCCAACGAAAAGTCAAAAATCCAAGAATGCAACTTTTGATGATTTTTTTGAACACAGCAATTTTGTCGGCCTTTATGAATAATGTAGGAGCTGCCGGTATCCTCATACCGACCTCCAAGCGTATGGCAAAAAGAGTAAGTGCCAAAGAAAGTGATTTTGGCTTGGCCTTGGTATATGCAGCTCTTTTTGGGGGTTCGGCAACCCTAATCGGAACGGGCTCGAATTTAATTGTTTCAGCTTTTCGCGCAGAAGCCATGGGCGCTCCCTTCAAAATCTTTGATTTTTTGCCACATGGAGCAGCAATCATAGCGGTCGGCATTGTCTTCTTGTTTGTATGTGAACAATGTGGATGGATTCTGCATGACCCGTTGGATCAGGCAGAAGGCGCGCCTGAGGAGATCGTGCTCCCTGATTTACCCCAAAGAAACACCAAAAAGATCGCAAGTGTGATCGTACCTTTATTGCCGGCAATTATTCTGGCAGCCACAGGCATCTTAGCACCCGTATTAGCTTTTGGTTTTGTCATTCTAATTTGGGGGATGTTTGGGATTTTGTCGGTGAAAGACGCCTTTGAAACCTTAAATCTTCCGGTCTTGATCATTGTCGGTAGTATGCTGAGCTTGTCAAAGGTAATGCAACAAAATAACGCTTTTGTGCCCTTGACTCAGTTGATTCTTCCTATTATGAAACACGTTCCCAGCTTTCTTTTCTTGCTTTTGTTGATATTCATGACGAGTATCTTAGCAAATTTCATGGATAATACGGTTGCGGCTGTCATTATGGCTCCCTTTGTTTTGCAATTGAGCACCAGTAATGCATTCGATATACCGTTAGATGCTTTGTTAATGGCCGTAGCAGCTGGTGCAAGCTTAAGTATCTTATTGCCGACGAACAAAGTGACTTTGGTTGTTCAAGCCGAAATGGGATTTACTTCGGAAGAATTCATCCACAAAGGAATTGCCATTGCAGGTTTTTCAGTGTTATTCGCCACAACGGTTTTGTGGCTTGTATGGTGTTAGATCAAATTTAAATAAACGGAGGAGATTTTATGGATTTCAAACAAATTTATACCCCAGGCCTAGCTCATTGTTCTTACATTATTGGTGGCGAAAAAGAATGCATAGTAATTGACCCCGCACGCGATGTGGAGGTGTATCTTCAGGCAGCCGAAGGGTATAAGCTGCCAATTACGGCCATCATAGAGACCCATTTGCATGCCGACTTTGTATCCGGTCATGTAGAACTGGCAGAACGTACCGGAGCAAAGATTTATGTTTCTAAGACCGCTAATGCTGAATATCCCCATCAGGGATTAACCGATGGAGAAGTTTTTGAGATCGATACCTTCCGTTTGCAAATGTTTGACACGCCGGGGCACACACCGGAAGGCTCCATCTTTTTTGTGGCAGATACCACTCGAGGTCCGGAATATGTCTTAGCATTTACAGGGGACACACTCCTAATTGGTGATGCGGGTAGACCTGATTTATTCCCCGATATTAAGGATGAACTGGCGAAGAATCTTTATGATTCTCTCCGCAGAATTGAAAAAATGGGAGATTACATTGAAATTTATCCGGCTCACGGAGCGGGTTCGTTATGTGGGAAAGCGTTATCCTCGAAATTGTCATCGACCTTAGGAATTGAGCGCATGCATAATGATGCCTTGAAAATTCACCCCAAAGAGGAGTTTGTGAAAACCTTTTTAGCAGATATGCCGGAAGCGCCGGATCATTTTTCAAGATGTTCAGAGATCAATCGCTTAGGAGCGGTCAATACACAAATGTTATCTGAACCCAAAGGATTCGAACCAAAAACATTCTTGGAAATGGCTCAACAAGGTGCAATCATCGTAGATACTCGAGATCAATTAGCCTTTGCATCAGCACACATCCCCGGTGCTTATGGGTTGAGCTTAAAAGGAAATTTTGCAACGTTTGCCGGTTGGGTATTACCTCCTGAAAAGCCAATCTTGCTGGTGTTAGAATCAGAAAAAGATTTAACGGCAGCATTAAAAGGGCTGTATAGTGTCGGATTAGATCAAGTGAGTGGATATTTGCTCGGTGGCATGTCTGCTTTTGCCATGAGTGGGTATCGCACTGCTGGTATGGAAAGCATTTCTGTGGAGGAATTAAAAGAGCGATTCGACCGGGGCGAAGTCACCTTGGTCGATACCCGTTTAAAAAGTGAATTCGATACCTTCCATGTAGAGGGTTCTATTCACATGGCTGCTCCCGAGGTTCGCAAAAGAGGGATTGAGTTGATGGGTTATTCAACCCTTGCCTTTATTTGCAATAGTGGTAATCGATCTCTGTTAGCAGCGAGTTTAATGATGCAGCAGAGCAAAGAGATCAAAATCATCAATGTTATTGGAGGAACGTCGGCGTGGTCCGATTTAGGATATCCTATCGTTTAAAAGGAGAGTGGAAGCATGATACAATTCTTATTCGTTGACCCTTGGCCGTGGTGGCTAGGCGGTTTGGTGATCGGTTCTTTGGTTCCTCTTCTATACTATTTTTTAAATACGCCCTTAGGTGTATCGACGGGGTTTGGAAACCTAGCAAAGGTGCTCTTCGGCAGTAGAAAATTGAAATGGTTACAGGGAAAGAGTTTTGATAACGTACTAAATCATCGGTTTTATATGATGCTGGGTATGTTGTTGGGGGCCTTTATTTCGGGTCGAACCATGGGTATACCGATTTCGACCGAAATGGGGAAATTTACGCAAGTGTTGCAATGGCCGGCTTGGGCAAACATCCTTTGGTTTCTCATGGGAGGATTTTTATTAGCTCTGGGCGCTCGTATCGCGGGTGGATGTACCTCGGGTCACAGTATTCACGGGCTCGCGAACTTCCATTTGTCCAGTTTAATCGCAACCATTTTCTTTCTTCTTTTTGGAGCAATCACGGTTTTTGCAATCCGCATCTTTCTCATGGGAGGTGCTTAGAGTGAAAAAGAATTTATCATTTTTGGGGTTTGGAATGTTGTTTGGCTTTGCTTTAAGCCGCGTTCGGGCGTCAGACTACAACTATATCTATAACATGTTTACCGGTACGGATTTGACCCTAGCCTTAGTCATTGTTTCGGCGATTATTGTTGGTGCTGTTGGCATGCGATTATTGGCGATGAACCATTACCGTGGTTATCAGGGTCAACCCATTGAGGTTAACAAGAAAGAACTTACCAAATATACCGCTTTGGGCGGAACGATTTTTGGCATTGGCTGGGGCATGTCCGGTGCTTGCCCGGGAACCCTCATGGCGCAAATCGGAGAGGGTAGTCTCATGGGTCTTGTGACGCTTACGGGTGCAATTTTAGGAACGTATGCCTATGCTATGCTGAAGGAAAAAGTCAAGGATTTATAATATTTATGCACAAAACGTATAAATATTTAAAAGAATGCAAGAAAACCACCAAATATTAGCAATGGTTTATATTTAATAATGAATGATTAATATTCATTCATAAAAGGATAAAAGGTTTTATGTGTCGAAATACTCCAATACTATGTCGAATAAGAACATACAGGTTCGACTTATGAAGGAGAATGGACCATGAAACCTTTTGTTCAATTGAATTCCGAAATCGGCGTCCTGAATACGGTTGTGTTACATCGGCCCGGTTTAGAATTGGAGCATTTGATTCCGCCGTATTTAGAATATATGCTTTCAGAAGATACTCCGCATGTGGCGACTGCCGGAAAAGAACACGATGCTTTTGCCAATTTGCTAAGAGAGAACGGTACAGAAGTTTTGTATTTGGCAGATTTGTTCTTAGAAGTAATTCAAGAAGAATCGGTGCGCAATGCTTTCATTGAGGAGTATTGCGAAAAGAGCCCTATATCATCGAAAGATTTGAAAAAGACGGTTCGTGAATACTTATTGAATTTATCTTCGGAGCAGTTACGTGATGTTGTTCTAAGGGGTATCATGAAACGCGACCTAACCGGAAAAGCTGCTAAACTTTTACCCATGGCAATCGAAGAAGAATACCCTTTTATCACTGATCCCTTGTGTGGCATCTACTTTACTCGGGATATTGGTGTTTGTATTGGCCGCGGCATGTTGGTCAGTAGTATGAGTATGCCTTTTCGGCAACGAGAAACTCTGCTAGTACATTATATTTGGCAATACCATCCGTCTTTTCGGGAAAGTCAAACTCCAAAATGGTATGATAATTCCTTGGGATACGGGATTGAGGGCGGGGACGTTTTGGTGTTATCCGACCGGGTCTTAGCCATTGGATACAGTGAGAGGACTTCATTAGGGGCAGTAGAAGCGTTAGCCCATACGTTATTCACACAAGGCTATGAGAAAATATTGTTGTTCCATTTGCCCAAAAATCGCCGGTTCATGCATTTAGATGTGTTGTTTACGATGGTAGATCGGAATAAGTTCCTCATTACACCCGCTTTGGCCTCCGGTCAATTTGCAATCTATGAATTGAGTTTAGGACGTGAAGGTCAAATTCAAGCAAAACTTCAAAACCAACCGGTGAAGAAGGTTTTAGCCAAAGCCTTAGGTTTAGATGAAGTGATCTTTATCTCGGTAGGGGGTGGAGATGTCATCTACGCTCCCAGAGAGCATTGGAATATGGGGTCGAATGTGTTAACGATTGCCCCAGGCAAAGTGGTGGCGTATGATCGCAATGATGTCACCAATGAACAATTACAACGAAACGGAGTTGAAGTTCTAACATTCTCAGGTTGTGAGCTCTCTCGAGGTCGCGGGGGCCCACGCTGTATGAGTATGCCAATTCACCGGGAGCACATATAAAAAATTGCTTGACATTAGAGAAGAGAACATGATATATTTACTAAAAGCAATGCGGAAGAAATACCTTATTCGGCAGTGATCAGAGAGGGTTTGTCGTTGGCTGAAAGCAAACCTACATGCGCCTATAAGGGAAACCCCTTCCAAGCTGCCATTCGAAAGGGTTTCCTGAGTAGTTTCGGCCGTAAGTTCACGTTAAGAACATGGAGTGATGGCAAATTTGTCATAATTCAGGTGGAACCGTGCAAATTGCACCCTGATCAGAGGGATTTCTCTGATTAGGGTGTTTTTATTTTTGAATCAAAAGAAAGAGGTGTTTTATATGATTCATGTCTATTTGAAAAATGGAAATGTATTAGAATTACCGGAAAACAGTACTAGTTATGATGCTGCTAAAAAAATCAGCAATAGTTTAGCCAAAGAGGTCTTAGCAGCTCAAGTCAACGGAAAGAATGTGGATCTGAAACTCGAACTCAAAGAAGGAGATCATCTTCATCTAATTACGTTTGCAGACGATGAAGGCAAAATGGTGATGCGTCACAGTGGATCCCATCTCATGGCACAAGCCGTAAAGAGATTGTACCCCGACGCACAGCTAACCATTGGACCTGCTGTCGAAAACGGGTTTTACTATGACTTTGACATGGAAGGCACGATTTCTGCCAATGAAATCGATGCAATTGAGCATGAAATGGCAAAGATTGTCAAAGAGAACCTACCTATCGAGCGTTTTACGCTTTCTCGGGAAGAGGCCCTTGCTTTTGTCAAAGAAAAGAACGAGCCATACAAAATTGAACTTATTGAGAACCTACCTGTTGATGCGGAGATTTCCTTTTATAAGCAAGGTGAGTTTGTCGATCTGTGCGCCGGTCCTCATGTGAGTAGCACCGGAATGCTAAAAGCTTTTAAATTGACGGCTGTAACTGGGGCTTATTGGCATGGAGATGCCAAGAATAAAATGCTGCAACGAGTCTATGGTATCGTCTTCCCGAAAAAGGCAGACTTAGATGCATACTTAACAATGCTGGAAGAGGCGAAGAAGCGCGATCATCGTAAATTGGGCCGCGAGCTGGATCTTTTTATGATGGCTGATGAAGGCCCGGGCTTCCCGTTTTTCCTACCCAAAGGCATGGTGTTACGCAACACCTTGCTCGACTTTTGGCGTAAAAAACATCACGAGGCAGGATATCAGGAAATCAGTACGCCGATCATCCTCAATGAAAGCCTTTGGCATCAATCAGGTCATTGGGATCATTACAAAGATAACATGTATTTTACCAGCATTGACGAGCAAACCTATGTCGTCAAACCGATGAATTGTCCAGGTGGAATCTTGGCGTTCCAACGCAGGATGTATTCTTATCGCGACTTGCCACAACGTTTGGCAGAGCTGGGATTAGTACATCGTCACGAACTTTCCGGAGCATTGCATGGGCTGATGCGGGTTCGAAATTTTACCCAAGATGATGCACATCTCTATATCACTCCGGAACAAATTCAAGATGAAGTTGTCAAAACGATTCAGCTAATCGATTCCATTTATAAGGTTTTTGGTTTTGAATATCATATGGAGCTTTCAACTCGTCCCGAAAACTCCATGGGAACCGATGAACAGTGGGAGCTCGCCACCAATGGCTTGCGGAGCGCACTGGAAGCTATGGAAGCCCCCTACAAACTCAATGAGGGTGATGGAGCATTCTATGGGCCGAAGATCGATTTTCATTTGAAGGATTGTTTGGGGCGTACCTGGCAATGTGGCACCATCCAATTAGATTTGCAAATGCCAGAGCGTTTTGACCTTACCTATATTGGACCCGATGGAGAAAAGCATCGCCCGGTCATGTTACACCGCACCGCATTGGGCAGTGTAGAGCGATTTATGGGAATCCTAATCGAACATTATGCCGGGGCATTTCCAACCTGGTTAGCACCGGTTCAAGCGCGAATCTTATCGATTACCGACAATCATATTCCTTATGCAAAGACAATTTATGAGAAGCTGGATGCAGTTGGCATCCGAGTCGAGTTAGACGATCGCAATGAGAAAATCGGATTCAAGATTCGCGAAGCCCAGCTGCAGAAGATTCCATATATGCTCGTCTTGGGGGATCAAGAGAAGGAACAAGGTGTGATTGCCGTTCGGGATCGTAGTACTGGTAAAACGCAGGTTATGACCCTGGATGAATTTATTGCTAAAGTTCAAGGTGAGGTCAAGAGTATGCAAAACAGCTAAGATTCAAGTGAAAACCCATTGCAAACACAAAAGAAATGATGTAGAATAACCATAGTGTTTCTTAGGTTGATAGGACTTCAACTCGAGAACACAACTATCAATCGGGAGGCGATTTCATTGGCCAAAAAGAAATACGAACGCAACAAACCCCACGTAAATATCGGAACCATCGGTCATATCGATCATGGCAAAACCACATTAACAGCAGCATTAACCATCGTGTTATCAACCGTAGGCGGAGCCGATGTCATGAAATATGAAGACATTGACAAAGCACCGGAAGAAAAAGCACGTGGAATTACCATCAACACCGCTCACGTTGAGTATCAAACCGAAACACGCCATTACGCCCACGTAGACTGCCCGGGACATGCGGACTATGTTAAGAACATGATCACCGGAGCTGCACAAATGGACGGAGCAATCTTGGTTGTTTCAGCAGCAGACGGCCCGATGCCGCAAACACGGGAGCACATTTTGCTAGCATACCAAGTCGGCGTACCGCACATGGTCGTCTTCTTGAACAAATCAGACATGGTTGATGATCCTGAACTAATCGAACTCGTTGAAATGGAAGTTCGTGAGCTGTTAACCAGCTACAAATTCCCGGGCGACGACGTACCGTTCGTGGTAGGATCTGCATTGAAAGCCGTTGAATGTGGCTGTGGCAAACGCGACTGTGAATGGTGCGGCAAGATCTGGAACCTCATGGACGCCGTCGATTCCTACATTCCGACTCCGGAACGTGCAACCGACAAACCATTCTTGATGCCTGTAGAAGACGTCTTCACGATTACCGGACGCGGAACCGTAGCGACCGGAAGAGTCGAACGTGGTATGGTCAAAGTAGCAGACGAAGTCGAAATCGTTGGCTTAATGGAAAAACCGCGTAAAGTCGTTGTAACAGGCGTAGAAATGTTCCGCAAATTGCTGGATTCCGCCATGGCCGGCGACAACGTAGGTGTGTTGCTTCGTGGTGTAGACCGCAAAGACATCGAACGCGGACAAGTCTTAGCGAAACCGGGTTCCATCAAACCCCATACCAAATTCAAAGCTCAAGTCTATGTATTGAGCAAAGAAGAAGGCGGACGCCATACCCCGTTCTTTAACGGATATCGTCCCCAATTCTATTTCCGAACCACCGATGTAACCGGGAACATTGAGTTACCGGAAGGCGTAGAGATGGTCATGCCTGGCGACAACATTGTCATGGGCGTAGAACTGATCACCCCGATCGCAATTGAAAAAGAATTGCGTTTTGCAATTCGCGAAGGCGGACGTACCGTCGGCGCCGGTGTTGTTACTGAAGTAGAAGAAAAATAAGCAGATTACCGTGCTGAGTGCGGAGAATCGGGTTGCGAAAGCTCCGCACTCCAACGGTACTGATAGAGTCATGAAGCAAAAGGTTGCCTGGCCTAAATCCTGACGGTCAGGGGAATTTTTGCCGAGCTCAAGCCTTATAAAGGCATAGTCCGTATCAGATCGGACGAAGGAGGGAATTTAGTGGCACAGCAAAAGATTCGTATCCGCTTAAAAGCTTTTGATCACAATTTATTAGACGCATGTGCAGAAAAAATTGTGGAAACAGCCAAGCGAACCGGTGCTCAAGTATCTGGACCGATTCCGTTACCAACGGAAAAAAATCTATATACCATTTTGAGAGCCGTTCACAAGTACAAAGATTCTCGCGAGCAATTCGAAATGCGCACGCATAAACGTTTAATTGATATCTTAGAACCGACGCAGAAAACAGTGAATGATTTAATGAAACTGGATCTTCCTGCCGGCGTTGATATTGAAATTAAACTTTAACGCCAACAGGGAGGTGTAATGGATGAAAAAAGCAATCATTGGTAAGAAGCTTGGTATGACCCAGCTCTTTCTGAAAAATGGTCAAGTCGTCCCGGTTACGGTAATCGAAGCCGGTCCCTGTGTGGTCGTGCAAAAGAAAACCATGGAGAATGACGGTTATTCTGCCATTCAAATCGGATTTGATGATATTGCCGAACGGAAATTGAATAAACCCGAAATGGGCCATTTCAAGAAGAACAATCTGCAACCTAAACGTGTTTTGAAAGAATTACGGTTAGAGAATGCCCACGAATTTGAAGTGGGTCAACAAATCGCCTGTGATGTATTTGCAGAAGATGACATCATCGATGTCAGTGGAATCAGCAAAGGACATGGGTTTGCCGGTGGTATCAAGCGATGGAATTTCCATCGCGGACGTATGACTCACGGATCCAAGTTTCACAGAGCTCCCGGTTCATTAACAGGTCGTGCTGCGGCACACGTGCCAAAAAACCGGAAAATGCCCGGACATTACGGAGTAGATAAGACCACCATTCTCAATTTGAAAGTGGTTCGAGTCGATACCGATCGCAATTTATTGTTAGTCAAAGGCTCAGTACCCGGTCCGGTTGGTAGCCTGTTGACCATCAGGAACGCTGCTAAAAAGTAGCGGGATGATGACAGGAAAGGAGGATAGGCTATGCCTCAAGTAGCTGTATACAATACCCTGGGTGAGAAGGTTGGCGACATGAGTTTATGTGAAACTCTTTTCGCTGCCGAAGTCAGCGAGCCAAGCCTGCATCAAGCTGTCGTTGCTTATTTAGCGGCCCAAAGACAGGGTACTCATTCTACTCTTACCCGTTCCGAAGTTCGGGGCGGCGGTAAGAAACCGTGGCGTCAAAAAGGAACCGGTCGTGCTCGAGCAGGTTCCATACGCTCTCCAATCTGGCGTAAAGGCGGAGTAACCTTCGGCCCGAAACCCAGAGATTATCGAATCAAAATCCATAAAAACGTAAAGCGAATTGCCATTCGATCTGCGTTCAGCAGTAAAGTTCAAGATCAGGATTTAATCATTCTCGACAGCCTGAACATGTCTGCTCCTAAGACGAAAGAGATGGTAGCTTTGTTGAAAAACTTAAAAGTTGATCGTAAAGCTTTATTCATCACGGCAGATCCCGAAAAAAATGTATACCTTTCTGCAAGAAACCTTCCCGGTATCAGCGTGACATTCAGTGGCAGTATCAATGTTTATGACATTCTGCTACATGACAAACTGATTATCGTGAAAGATGCAGTAGGTAAGTTAGAGGAGGTATTTGCGTAATGCGTGAGCCTCATGACGTATTAATCAAACCCATTATCACTGAAAAAACCAGCGCACTGATGGCTGAGAAGAAATATACTTTTAAAGTTGATCCCCAAGCCAACAAAATTGAAATCAAGCATGCCGTAGAAAAAGTTTTCGATGTCAAGGTCGCCTCTGTCAATACCATGCATGTAAGAGGTAAAAAGAGAAGAGTGGGCGTTCATGTTGGATATACATCCGACTGGAAGAAAGCTATTGTTACTCTGACCAAAGATTCCAAGACGATCGGCTTCTTCGATGGGCTCTAAGGAGGAGGATAAAAAATGGCTGTAAAAAAATACAAACCGACCTCTCCGGCCCGCCGTGCTATGACAGGTTATTCTTTTAGCGAAATCACAAGCACAACTCCGGAGAAGTCCTTACTTGCTCCTTTGAAAAGCAAAGGTGGTCGTAACAATCATGGTCGTCTTACCGTTCGTCATCAAGGCGGCGGCGTAAAAAGAATGTATCGCTTGGTTGATTTCAAACGCATCAAAGATGACATTCCTGCCAAAGTTGCCAGTATCGAATACGATCCGAACCGAACTGCTTACATCGCATTGATTCATTATGCCGATGGTGCTAAATCTTATATTTTAGCTCCGGTAGGTTTAAAAGTAGGCGATACTGTAGTTTCCGGTGAAAATGCTGATATCAAACCTGGCAATTGCTTACCGCTTCGCCGAATCCCGGTTGGAACCATGATTCACAATATTGAATTAAAAGTCGGAAAAGGCGCTCAATTGGTTCGTTCTGCCGGTGTTTCCGCTCAATTGATGGCAAAAGAATCTGAATACGTTCACGTTCGCCTGCCCTCCAATGAAATGCGCTTGATCCATGGAAACTGCAAAGCTTCAATTGGTCAGGTTGGAAACTTAGAACATGAAAATGTTAAAATCGGTAAAGCAGGCCGCAATCGTCATTTGGGAATTCGTCCCACTGTTCGTGGTGTGGTCATGAACCCAATCGATCATCCCCATGGCGGTGGCGAAGGTCGCTCCCCCATTGGTCGTAAGAGTCCGGTCAGTCCTTGGGGACAAAAGACTTTGGGCTTCAAGACCCGTAAGAAAAAAGCATCCGATAAGTACATTGTTACAAGACGGAGCAAGTAAAATAGAGGGAGGCTAAACAATGTCCAGATCCATAAAGAAGGGTCCTTTTATTGCCGACCACTTGCTCAAAAAGGTCCAGGAAATGAATGCTAGCCGTGAGAGAAAGGTCATCAAGACCTGGTCTCGAGCTTCTACCATTTTCCCGGATATGGTTGGCCATACAATTGCAGTGCACGATGGCAGAAAACATGTGCCTGTATATATCTCAGAAGAAATGATCGGTCATAAACTCGGTGAATTCGCTCCGACCCGAACCTTCCGTGGTCATGCGGGCTCCGAGAAAACGACCGGAAAGAAATAGGGGTGTGATGAGATGGAAAGTAAAGCTATAGCTCGTTATGTCCGCATCGCTCCTCGTAAAGTTCGGATTGTAATCGACAATATTCGAGGGAAGGGTGTTGACGAAGCACTCGCCATTTTGCGTTTTACGCCAAAGGCCGCTTCGCCAATCATCGCAAAAGTTGTGAAATCTGCTGCTGCTAATGCGGAGAACAATCATGATATGGATTCTTCCCGTCTGTATGTTGCTGCTGCTTTTGTTGATCAAGGACCGACCATGAAACGGGCTCAACCCCATCAACGTGGTCGCGCATTTCCGATTTTGAAGCGCAGTAGCCACATCACGATCATTATTAAAGAGCGTGAATAGGACGGAAGCGCAAGTAAGCAAGGAGGGAAATTAGAGTGGGTCAAAAAATTCATCCTTACGGACTGCGTCTTGGGATCATTAAAGATTGGGAATCTCGCTGGTTTGCCAGTAAAAACTTTTCCGATCTTTTGGTCGAGGACTTCAAGCTTCGTAAGTTCCTGAAAGAAAAACTCTTCCAAGCCGGTTTATCGAAAGTTGAAATCGAGCGGACAGCCAATCGAGTAAATGTAATCGTCTTTACAGCCAAACCCGGTATTGTAATCGGGCGTGGTGGTACGGGCATTGAAGATTTACGTAAACAGTTGGAAGCAATGGTTAAGAAACCGGTTACTATAAGAGTAAATGAAATTCGAGTGGCCGAGGGAGATGCCCAATTGGTAGCAGAAAGTATTGCTGCTCAATTGGAAAAGAGAATCGGATTCCGCCGAGCCATGAAACAATCGATCCAAAGAGCGATGAGAGCTCCCGGAGTTAAAGGTTGTAAAGTCATGTGTTCCGGACGTTTGGGTGGTGCCGAAATCGCCCGTAACGAAATGTTCCACGAAGGAACGATTCCTCTGCATACCTTACGTGCCGATATCCAATACGGTTTCACCGAAGCTAAGACCACTTATGGTCGTCTCGGAGTTAAAGTTTGGATTTATAAAGGTCAAGTATTGCCGAAGCCGAAAGTGAAAGCGGAAGCAAAGGAAGGAGGCAATTAAGTATGCTACTCCCAAAACGCGTCAAATATCGCAAACAACATCGCGGCAAAATGAGAGGCTTAACAAAAGGCGGCTCTGAACTGAGCGGTGGAGAATTTGGGCTACAAGCCTTAGAAGCCTCCTGGATCACCAATCGACAAATTGAAGCTGCCCGTATTGCTATGACTCGTTATATCAAACGTGGTGGTAAAGTCTGGATTAAAATTTTCCCGGATAAGCCCGTTACTCAGAAACCTGCTGAAACACGTATGGGTTCCGGTAAAGGTGCCCCGGAGTATTGGGTAGCCGTTGTAAAACCGGGCCGTATCATGTTTGAAATTGCCGGTGTTCCGGAAGAGACTGCCCGCGAAGCACTACGCTTAGCTGCCCATAAATTGCCGATTCGTACGAAGTTTATCAAACGTGAAGAAGTGGGTGGTGAAAATAATGAAGGTTAATGAATTGCGCAAGCAAATCAGCGAAATGAGTGTCGCGGAACTTGAGCAAAAGCTGGCTGAATACAAAGCTGAGCTATTTAACCTCCGTTTCCAAATGGCTATGGGGCAATTGGAGAATCCAATGCGCATCCGTGAAGTCAGAAAAGCCATTGCCCGCGTTAAAACCCGCATTCGTCAGCGGGAACTCAATATCGGATAATGGCAGGAAACATAAAGGAGGAGCCAAAAATGATGGAGCGCGCTCGTCGCAAAGTTCGAACCGGTGTGGTCGTCAGCAATAAAATGGACAAAACCATCGTTGTCATCGTAGAGACAATGGTTCAACATCCTTTGTATGGCAAACGCATCAAAAGAACTGTAAAATTTAAAGCCCATGATGAAAACAACAGCTGTAATGAAGGCGATCTCGTAACAATTATGGAAACAAGACCGCTTTCAAAAGATAAACGCTGGCGGTTGCTTGATATCGTCGAACGGGCGAAATAGAAGCCCATAGCAGACGAAAGGGGGATTATACCACATGATTCAACAGCAAACCGTTTTAAACGTTGCTGATAACTCTGGTGCAAAGTCAATTATGTGCATTCGAGTGAAAGGCGGCCATTACCGTCGCTATGGCAACGTGGGTGATATTATCGTTGCTGCCGTGAAATCCGCCACACCCGGCGGCGTTGTTAAAAAAGGTGATGTCGTTAAAGCCGTTATCGTTCGTACCAAAAAAGGTATGGGCCGTAATGACGGATCCTATATCCGTTTTGATGACAATGCGGCAGTAATCATTAAAGATGACAAAAGCCCACGTGGCACGCGCATCTTTGGACCTGTAGCTCGGGAATTGCGCGAAAGAGATTACATGAAAATCATTTCGCTCGCTCCCGAAGTTCTGTAATCAGGAGGTGTTCTAGTTTGACAGCACCTAAAATGCATGTTAAAAAGGACGACACAGTCGTCATTTTAAAAGGTAAAGATGCCGGTAAGAAGGGGAAGATTTTAGTTTCTGATATTACAGACCGCAAGGTCGTTGTAGAAGGAATTAATATCATCAAGCGCCATACGCGCCCTTCCAATACCAATCCCAAAGGTGGAATTGTAGAAAAGGAAGCCCCGATTCTGGCAGCAAAAGTTCAGGTTGTTTGCCCTTCCTGCTCCAAACCAACTCGTGTTGGCCGCAAAGTAGCTGAAAATGGCAAGCATGTTCGTTATTGTAAAAAATGCGGACAATCCCTGGATAAATAAGAGAAGGGAGGTTACAAATCTTGTCCCGATTGAAAGAAAAATATCAAAATGAAGTGACACCGCAAATGATGGAGCGCTTCAAATATACCAGTGTTATGAGTGTTCCCCGATTAGAAAAAATCGTGATCAATATCGGTGTTGGCGAAGCTATTCAAAATTCAAAGACTCTCGACGCCGCTGTCAATGATTTAACAATCATCTCCGGTCAAAAACCGGTGACGACAAAAGCCAAAAAATCCATTGCAAATTTCAAATTGCGTGAAGGCATGTCGATCGGAACCATGGTCACACTGCGTGGAGAACGCATGTGGTCCTTCTTGGATAAACTGATGAATATTAACCTTCCTCGTGTACGTGATTTCCGCGGAGTATCTCCAAAAGCTTTTGATGGTCGAGGTAACTATTCCCTTGGCGTAAGAGAGCAATTGATTTTCCCTGAGATTGAATATGATAAGGTCGATAAGATTCGGGGAATGAATATTTCCATCGTAACCACGGCAAATACCGACGAAGAGGCGTTTGAGTTGCTTAAAGCACTTGGAATGCCCTTCCGGTCCTAATGAGGAGGAAGCTTAATGGCTAAAACTTCACTGAAAATCAAACAGAGCCGACCGCAAAAGTTCAAAGTACAGGCATACAATCGCTGCAAACTCTGCGGCCGTCCCCATGCCTATATGCGTAAATTCGGCATCTGCCGCATCTGCTTCCGCAATCTTGCACATCAGGGTCACATCCCCGGTGTCAGGAAAGCCAGCTGGTAATATCGAAACAGGGAGGAGGTCGTTTACATGGCTATGACCGATCCGATTGCTGATTTTTTAACTCGCATTCGTAACGCCAATGTAGTTTACCACGATAAGGTAGACATTCCAGCGTCCAAAATGAAAGTAGCGCTGGCGGAGATCCTCAAGAATGAAGGATTCATCCGTGATTATCAACAAATCAGCGACAATAAGCAAGGAATCATCCGCGTATTTATGAAATACGGCGCAGAGCGCGAACGGGTGATTACCGGTATCAAGCGTATTTCCAAACCTGGTTTACGCGTGTACGTTAAGAAAACTGAGATTCCCCGCGTTCTCGGCGGATTGGGTGTTGCAGTTATTTCTACAACACTGGGTCTAATGAGCGACAAGCAAGCACGAGTTGCCGGTTTAGGCGGCGAAGTAGTTTGCTATATCTGGTAAAGGAGGTGCCGTAAGTGTCTCGAATTGGTAGAATGCCCATTACGATTCCTCAAGGAGTCAATGTTACTGTCGAAGGGAATCGGGTAAATGTGAAGGGACCCAAGGGCACCCTTACACGTGAAGTTCATCCCGAGATGATCCTCACTTTAGAAAACGGCGCATTGCATGTTGCACGACCCAGTGACAACAAGATGCATCGTTCATTACACGGCTTAACCAGAACCTTAATCAATAACATGGTTGTTGGTGTTAGCCAAGGTTTTACCAAATCCCTCAATATTGTGGGAGTTGGGTATCGTGCGACAAAACAGGGAAGAACCCTTGTGCTTAACATGGGGTATTCCCATCCGGTTGAAATACTTCCCGAAGTCGGTTTAGAAGTAGAAGTTCCCGCTCAAACGAGAATGATCGTTACTGGAATTGACAAAGAAAAAGTTGGTGCGCTGGCAGCACAAATTCGTTCGGTACGTGAACCGGAGCCTTACTTGGGTAAAGGAATCATGTATGAAGGCGAAGTTGTCCGCCGCAAAGTCGGGAAGACCGGTAAATAAGGGTAATTGATCGAGAAAGGAGTGACTCCGCTTTGATTCAAAAGCAGGATGCGAATAAAGCTCGTCTGATTCGCCACTATCGTGTGCGTAAGAATATCAGCGGCACAGTTGAACGTCCTCGTCTTTGCGTTTACCGTAGTAACAAACATATTGTTGCTCAAGTCATAGACGATAACAGCGGTCACACCCTGGTAACGGCCTCTTCATTGGAGAAGGCAATCCGGGAAGAATTGAAATATGGCGGCAATATTGCTGCTGCCAAAGCTATTGGAACTCTTGTTGCAAAACGAGCCTTAGAACAAGGGATTAACCAGGTCGTTTTCGATCGTGGTGGGTACTTGTATCATGGTCGTGTAGCAGCTTTAGCAGATGCTGCCCGCGAAGGCGGTCTCAAATTTTAGGACGAAGGGGAGGAACCATCAATGCAAAAGCTTGATGCAAGCAATCTGGAACTTACAGAAAAAGTTGTCTCCATCGGTCCTGTTTCCAAGACCGTTAAAGGCGGACGAATTCGTCGTTTCAGAGCTCTTGTTGTAGTCGGCGACCAAAAAGGTCATGTCGGCATTGGCGTTGGCAAAGCACGTGAAGTGCAGGAAGCCATTAAAAAAGCCAAAGATGATGCCATAAAGAATGTAGTCAAAATCCCCATGGTTGGAACGACTGTTCCTCATGTCAACATCGGTCGTTTCGGATCCGGAGAAGTATTGATCAAACCAGCTTCTGTCGGAACCGGCGTTATTGCAGGCGGTCCGGTACGCGCGATTTTAGAATCCGCAGGCATTCAGGACATTTTAACCAAATCTCATGGATCTTCAAACCCGATCAATCAGGTGCGTGCAACTCTTCAGGGGCTTATGTCGATGAAGACCGTTGAACAAGTCGCCAAATTGCGGGGAAAAACCGTCGAAGAAATCCTCGGTTAGGGAGGAAGCATCATGACAAAACAATTAAAAGTAACTTTATTTCGTGGATTTGCCGGACGAACAGAGAAGCAACGTGCCATTGCCCGTTCACTTGGTTTAACCAAGCGGGAGCAAGTTGTCATTCATGAAGATAATCCGGTCATTCGAGGAATGATTAACAAAATCCCCCACATGTTGATTGTGGAACAAATCGAAGAATAGGAGGTGCCCTTCATGAAACTTCATGAATTGAAACCGGCTGCTGGTTCTAGAACCCCTCGCCGCCGTGTAGGTCGTGGGTTAGGTTCCGGAATGGGCAAAACCTCTACCCGTGGACACAAAGGACAATGGAGCCGAGCTGGTGGCGGTGTTCGTCCGGGTTTTGAAGGCGGTCAAATGCCGATTACCCGTAGAATGCCCAAAGTTGGCTTCACCAACATCTTCAAAAAAGAATTTTCGTTGGTTAACGTTAAGTTCTTAGAATGCTTTGAAGCCGGTACCGAGGTTACTCCTGAACTGATGTATCAGGAGGGTTTGGTAAAAAAACTTCAACTTCCCGTAAAAATTTTAGGGGATGGTGAATTAACAAAAGCCCTTACCGTCAAAGCCCACAAGTTCTCCGCTACAGCAGCTGAGAAGATTGAAAAGGCTGGCGGCAAGGCCGAGGTGATCTAATGTTTAGCACCTTTGTAAACGCTTGGAAAATCCAGGAACAACGGAAAAAGATTCTATTTACCGGACTGTTGATTTTTCTGTTTCGTTTAGGTGTTCACATTCCGGTGCCTTTGATCGACGCAACTGCCATTCGAAGTATTTTCAGTAACAGTAACTTTTTTGGATTCCTGAATGTTATGTCCGGTGGTGCTTTGAAACAAATGAGTTTCTTTGCATTGGCGGTTGGTCCATATATTACTTCTTCCATTGTGGTGCAACTTCTAACCATTGTTATTCCAAAATGGGAAGAGATGTCCAAAGAGGGTGAAGAGGGACGTAAAAAGCTCCAGGAATACACTCGTTATATTGCTGTTGTGCTTTCTATGATTCAAGGTTATGCAACCGTGAATTATATTGGTAGTCAAGGAGCTGTCAAGAATCCAGGATTCTTTTCATACTTTGCGATTGCGTTGACCTTTACAGCCGGAACAATGCTCCTGATGTGGATGGCCGAAACGATTGGTGAGAAAGGCGTAGGGAATGGGGTATCCATTCTTATTTTTGCCGGTATCATCTCTCAATTACCTTCAGCTATGATTGGCATGTATCAAGATGCTATGGCCGGAACGATCCCTTGGTGGGGCGTTGCGATTTTAGCGGTGATTGCCCTGTTCAGCGTAGCCGGTATCGTTTTCGTAACCCAAGGAGTTCGCAAAATTCCTGTCCAATATGCCAAACGCGTGGTTGGTCGCAAAGTTTATGGGGGTCAAAACACTCATATTCCTTTCAAAATCAATCAAGCTGGTGTATTACCTGTAATTTTCGCTTCAAGCTTACTGATGTTCCCAGAAACCATTATGCAATTTGTCAATGCCTCTTGGGCTACCAAATTAAATTCGGTGATGGGCACAGGCACTTGGCTCCATACCATTCTCTACATCGTCTTGATTTTCTTCTTTTCCTTCTTCTACACGATGATGCAGTTCAATCCGATTGATACTGCAAAGAACATGCAGAAGAACGGAGGATTCATACCGGGGATCCGTCCTGGGAAACCTACTTCGGATCATATTAGCCGGATTATGAGCCACCTAACCGTCGTTGGAGCTGCCTTCCTTTGTGTTTTGGTTTTATTACCGATGATTTTGTCGGCATTAACAACCATGGAAACAGGATTCGGCGGAACAACGATTCTAATCGCCATCAGTGTTGCGCTTGAGACGATCAAGAGCATTGAAGCTCAAGTCATGCAGCGCCACTACAAAGGCTTTTTGGATTAGGGGGACTTAAGAATGCGAATCGTATTATTAGGACCTCCCGGGGCAGGGAAAGGAACACAAGCTGAAACCATTGTTAAAGCATACGGCATTCCGCATATTTCCACCGGAGATATGTTTCGAGCTGCGCTTAAAGAAGGTACTGAACTTGGCATGCAGGCGAAAGTGTATATGGATGCTGGCAAGCTAGTACCAGACTCTTTAACCATTGGGATTGTCAAAGAACGTTTCATGAAAGCAGATTGCGAAAATGGTTTTCTGCTCGATGGATTTCCCAGAACAATCGCACAAGCGGATGCTTTAGACCAAATGTTAGAACAACTTTCGACACAATTGGATATCGTTTTAAACATTGATGTTCCTACTGATGATCTGATAACTCGTTTGACGGGTCGACTTATCTGTCGGCAGTGCCAAACCCCTTATCATAAAGAATTCAATCCCCCAAAGCAAAACGGTGTGTGTGATCTTTGTGGAGGAGAGCTTTATCAAAGGGTAGACGACAGTGAAACCACTGTTACAGCTCGGTTAGAGGTATACAACCGTCAGACTGCACCACTCATATCCTACTATGCAAATTCAAACAGACTGGTCACCGTTTCCGGTAAAGGTTCTGTCGAAGAGGTCAGTCAGCGAATCCTGACTGCATTGGTGAATTTGTAATGATTATTCTGAAATCTACCCAAGAAATCAAAGCAATGCGGCAAGCTGGAATACTTCTGGCTCGAATATTGAGAACCTTGGAATCCGCTGTCAGGCCCGGCATTTCGACCAAAGAACTGGATCAAATGGCGGCGGATATGATTGCAGAGGCGGGCTGCAAAGCCAGTTTCCTGAACTACAACGGTTTTCCGGCTACCTTATGCATTTCGGTGAACGAGGAAGTCGTCCATGGAATTCCGAATCAACGTGTTTTACTCGAGGGAGACATTGTCAGCATCGATGGCGGTGTCATTTTCCAAGGGTATCATGCGGATTCTGCAATCACTGTGCCTGTTGGCAAAATCAGTGAAGCGAATCAAAGATTACTACAAGTCACAAAGGAATGCCTCTATTTGGGTATCGCTCAAGCATTCGAGGGCAACCGTTTGAGTGATATCTCCCATGCAGTTCAAAACCATGCTGAGCAAGCCGGTTATTCTGTTGTGCGTGATTTGGTCGGTCATGGCATCGGAAGAAAGTTGCATGAGGATCCTGAAATTCCAAATTTCGGCCCACCCCATCGCGGCCCTCGCCTGCAAAACGGTATGACGTTAGCTATTGAGCCAATGATTAACAGGGGGAAGTACCCCGTTGAAGTGTTGGAGAATCAATGGACCATCGTAACCCAAGATCGACTGCCTTCGGCTCATTTTGAGCATACGATTGTGATAACGCCTAACGGCCCAGTTATCTTAAGCTCCGAAGATGTTGAAATTGACAAATTGCTTTGAAGAAGATTTTAGAGGAGGATTGAGCAATAAAATATGTCCAAAGAGGATGTTATTGAAGTTGAAGGCAAGGTCATAGAACCGTTGCCAAATGCAATGTTTAGAGTAGAACTGGACAATGGCCACGTAGTGTTGGCACATGTTTCAGGGAAGTTAAAACTCCATTTTATTCGGATACTCACAGGTGATCGAGTAAAATTAGAGATTTCCCCATACGATCTCAGCCGAGGACGCATTACGTATCGGTTGAAGTAGCAAAAACCTAAGGAGGGTAAACCTATGAAGGTTCGGCCGTCTGTAAAAAAGATGTGTGACAAGTGTAAGATCATTAAACGCCATGGTCGTGTGATGGTGATCTGCGAAAATCCCAAGCATAAACAAACGCAAGGATAATACAGGTAAACAAAGAACATTGAATTATTGTTCTAGTGTACTGTAAGCAAATCAGTGGAGGTGTACGACAAATATGGCACGTATTGCCGGTGTTGACCTACCCAGAGAGAAACGTGTTGAAATTGGTTTAACATATATCTTTGGCATTGGTCTGTCAACATCCAGAACGATTCTGAATCAAACCGGAATCAATCCGGATATCCGTGTTCGCGATTTATCTGAAGCAGATGTCGCTAAACTACGGGAATACCTTGACCAAAATGTAAAAGTCGAGGGAGATTTGAAGCGGGAAGTTTCCGCAAATATTAAGCGCCTGGTAGACATTGGTTGCTATCGTGGCGTCCGACATCGCCGCGGCCTGCCGGTTAGAGGACAACGTACGAAAACCAATGCGAGAACCCGTAAGGGCCCCAAACGCACCTCATCCGGTAAAAGGAAATAAGCGGTAAAACCCTAAAGGAGGGATTAGCGAAAGATGGCTAAGGCAAAAGCTGTTCGCACCAAACGTCGTGAACGAAAAAATATTGAATTTGGAATTGCCCATATTCAATCGACATTCAACAATACCATCGTAACGATTTCTGATCGTAATGGTAACGCCATTTCCTGGGCTACGGCTGGTGGAATGGGTTTCAAAGGTTCTAAAAAAAGTACCCCCTTTGCTGCTCAACAAGCTGCTGAAAAAGCGGCTAAAGCTGCAATGGATCATGGTATGAAAGAAGTAGAAGTTTTGGTAAAAGGACCTGGATCCGGTAGAGAAGCTGCCATTCGACAGCTTCAGACTTCGGGTCTCAACGTCTCTTTGATTAAAGATGTTACTTCTGTTCCCCACAATGGTTGCCGCCCACCAAAACGGCGCCGTGTATAATCTGAAGGAGGAAAAGTTATATGGCTAGATATACCGGACCCGTCTGCAGATTATGCCGCCGAGAAGGAATCAAGCTCTTTTTAAAGAGTGAACGATGCTATACCAGCAAATGCGCTTTAGAGCGTCGCGCAACGATTCCTGGACAACATGGTCAAGGACGCCGTGGTAAAGTATCGGACTATGGTCTGCATTTACGGGAAAAACAAAAAACACGTCGTATTTACGGTGTGCTGGAAAACCAATTCCGTCGTTATTTTGCTGTTGCAAAGCGCAGAAAAGGTGTTTCTGGATCAATCTTATTACAAATGTTGGAAAGCCGCTTAGACAATGTTGTCTTTCGTTTAGGCTTAGCCGGCAGTCGGGTGGAAGCTCGTCAGTTAGTTCGCCATGGTCATTTCAATGTCAATGGTAAACGTGTTGATATTCCTTCCTATCTTTTGAAAGCCAATGATGTTATTGAGGTTCGCAGTAAGAGCCGTTCCAGCGTCAAATTCGCTGCTCTGAATGAAACTTTAGGGACTAAAGCATTGGTCTCCTGGTTACAATTGGATGTTGAAGCTATGCGCGGTACGGTATTACGTTTACCGACGCGAGAAGAGATTGATGTGCCGGTTGCCGAAAACCTTATCATCGAGTATTATTCCCGTTAATGATTCGGGATCAAGTAGGAGGGTTGACCTATGTTGGAGAAAATTGATCGCCCGAGAATTGAAGTTGTCTCTATATCGAATGATGACCGTTATGGAAAGTTTTGTGTGGAGCCTCTACAACGGGGCTATGGACATACTTTAGGCAACTCCCTTCGTCGGATCCTCCTTTCAAGTATCGACGGAGCCGCTGTCACATCTGTTCGAATTCAAGGGGTAGAACATGAATTTACGACTATTCCGGGCGTTTTGGAAGATGTTACGGAGTTTGTCCTAAATTTAAAAGAACTTCGCCTGAAAATCTACAGCGATGAAACAAAAATTCTTCGTATTGAGAAGCAGGGTGAAGGGGTTGTTACAGCCCGTGATCTGATTCTAGATGCCGATGTGGAAGTTCTTAATCCCGATTTAAAGTTGGCTACATTAGACACCGATGGCCGTTTTTATGCAGAAATCACTGCTGAGCGTGGCCGTGGGTATGTGCCTGCAGATCGGAACAAAAAGAACGATCCTACCATCGGTACGATCTGGGTCGATTCGATCTTCACACCGATTCGAAGAGTCAATTATTTTGTCGAGAACGCTCGAGTTGGGCAAGTAACCGATTATGATAAATTGATTCTCGAAGTTTGGTCTGATGGCAGTGTAAAACCACAGGAAGCTGTGAGTAATGGGGCTCAAATCATCTGCGATTTACTTGGACTGTTTGTGTCTCTTACCGAGACACATGCGGAAGAAGAAGAGATTATCACTCTGGAAACGGGTGAGACTCGTCAAAAAGAAGATAAACTGCGGATGACGATTGAAGATCTTGATTTATCGGTTCGTTCTTATAACTGCTTGAAAAGAGCAGGGATCAATAACGTATCGGAATTAGTTATCAAAACTGAAGATGAAATGATGAAAGTTCGTAATTTGGGGAGAAAATCATTGGAGGAAGTCATTCTTAAACTTGAAGTCCTCGGATTATCCCTTAGAAAACAGGAAGAATAAAGTGACGAAGGAGGGAGAACGATGGGCTATCGTAAATTAGGACGTAATACCGGACACCGGAAAGCCCTTCTCCGAAACCTAGTAACTTCTTTCTTAGAAGCAGAACAAATCGAAACCACGGAAACCCGTGCCAAAGAAGTGCGTTCTATTGCTGAGAAAATGATTACCTTAGGTAAAAGAGGAGATCTCCACGCTCGTCGTCAAGCGTCTGCGTACCTCACGAAAGAGAGTGTATCGAAGAAGGTTTTTGACGATGTAGCAAAGCGTTATGAAACGCGTCCGGGTGGTTATACCCGTATTTTGAAACTCGGTCCGCGTCGAGGCGATGCAGCTCCCATGGTATTATTACAACTTGTGGGACAAACCGCTGACGCGTCAAAGAAGGAATAAGAAATGACAAGCCCAACTCTGCTGATAGAAATAAAGACCTTGAGCCATACGTTTCAAGGTCCGGAACATCAGGAGATTAAGGCCCTTGCATCTGTTAACTTGGCAATCCGTCAAGGCGAATTCGTTGTAATTTTGGGTGCTAATGGTTCCGGGAAATCCACCCTGGCGAAACATTTGAATGCTCTGTTGCTTCCAAGCGAAGGAACCGTAATGATCGATGGTCTTGATACTGTTGATGATCAAGCTCTATGGAGTATCCGACAACGGGTGGGTATGGTTTTCCAAAACCCTGATAACCAAATCGTAGCAACCATTGTAGAAGATGATGTTGCTTTTGGTCCGGAAAATTTAGGGCTTCCCCCCGCTGTCATACGAGAGCGGGTTGAGGAAGCCCTTGCCATAATTGGAATGTCGGAGTATCGACACCATGCACCGCATCTATTATCTGGTGGTCAAAAGCAACGTGTCGCGATTGCTGGGATTGTGGCTATGCGCCCCAAGGTAGTCGTTTTAGACGAAGCTACAGCGATGCTTGACCCCCAGGGAAGAAAAGAAGTGATGACTGCTATAGAGACACTGCGTTCAGAAGGAATGACGGTGATTTTGATAACACATCATATGAGCGAAGCAGTTATGGCGGACCGGATTATTCTTTTGGGAGCAGGTCGGGTCATAGCAGAAGGCACTCCGAAAGAAGTATTTCAAGAACGTGAACAAATGCAGTCCTTAGGCTTAGATATTCCGCAAATTACTCAATTAGCGACGATGCTAAAGGAAGACGGATGGATAGAGCAGGACGATATCCTGAGTGTGGAAGAGATGGTGAAACGCTTATGTCCATCAAATTAAAGGATGTCAACCTCACCTACAGCCCGGGAACTCCTTTTTCAGCAGATGCCTTAATCGATGTTAATTTGGAAATAGAACGAAACCAAATTGTAGCTGTCATTGGTCATACCGGATCGGGGAAATCAACCCTCGTTCAAGTCATGGCTGGGTTACAAAAACCTTCCAGCGGCGAAGTGCTGATGGATGATTTTGTGATGTACAAAAAAGACACCGATCGTAAAAAATTGCGACGTAAAGTGGGTATGGCATTTCAATACCCGGAGCATCAGTTATTTGAAGAAACGGTGGAACGGGAGTTGAGTTTTGGATTAGTCAAACAAGGGCGATCTTCAGAAGAAATTCAAGAACAGATTCATAAAGCAATGCATTTTAGTAAACTAACAGATGACATGCTAATTCGCTCACCCTTCGAGCTTTCCGGAGGTCAGATGCGTAGATTAGCGATTGCTTCGGTGATTGCTATGGAGCCCGATTATTTGATCTTAGATGAGCCAACTGCCGGACTTGATCCTGCAGGCCGTGATGAAATCTTATCTGGTCTGCAAGCATGGCAAAAAGAAACCCACAAAACCGTCATTCTTGTATCACACAGTATGGAGGATGTAGCTAAACTGGCAGATCAGATTCTTGTTCTAGCCAATGGAAGACTCCTTATGTCGGGTTCTACAGCTGAGGTTTTTAGCAGAAGCGCTGAATTACAGCAAGTAGGCTTAGATGTACCACAAATGACGGCTTTAATGCTGGCTTTGCGTGAAAAAGGATGGGATGTCCCTAAGTATGCGATGAACGTAGATGAAGCGTTTCTTGCGATTCGTAGCGTTCTTAGGAGGGCAAGGTCATGAATATGTTAAAAGGTGTGACCATTGGCCAACATTATCCAGCTGATTCCATGATTCATAAAATGGATGCACGCTTCAAAATCATCATGATTTTGCTCTATGTAGTAGCGCTATTTACTGCAGCCGGTCCAATTTCCTATATCATCATGATTCTATTTGCGATGTTCGTTATCGTTTCTGCAAAAATCCCATACCGTTTAATCCTTCGGGGATTACGACCTATTTTATGGATTGTTGGATTTACTTTGATCTTGCATACCTTTAGTACGCAAGAAGGGACTGTAATTTGGCAATGGTCGAGATTTTCAATCTACAACGGAGGAATTCTAAGAGGGATTATGATGGGCCTGCGTTTGATTCTATTGATTAGTATCACATCCTTGCTGACTCTGACAACAACACCGATCGATCTTACCGATGGACTGGAAGCGTTACTGAAACCTTTTAAAAAAATCGGCTTGCCAGCACATGAGTTAGCAATGATGATGACCATTGCCCTTCGTTTCGTTCCTACACTTATTGAGGAAGCGGATAAAATAATTAAAGCTCAGACTGCTCGAGGTGCTGATTTTGAAGAAGGTGGATTGATTGCTCGTGGAAAAAGCATGCTACCCATATTAGTGCCACTTTTTATTAGTGCTTTTCGTCGAGCCGATGATTTAGCAATGGCAATGGAAGCTCGTTGTTATCGAGGCGGAGAACATCGTACCAAGATGAAAGAGTTAAAAAGTAGTATGCAGGATTATATGGGTCTTGCTATACTAACCCTATTGCTTATACTAATGGCTTTCTTTCGATTTGCGCAAATTGATTCCTGGCAGGCGTTGCTATGAGAAACATCCGTATGCAGGTCCAATACATTGGTACTTCTTATTGTGGTTGGCAGAGACAAAAGAACAGCATCAGTGTTCAACAATTGTTAGAAGAGGCTCTCAAGCAAATCACCGGGGAAACCATTGTAATTCATGGTGCTGGCAGAACTGATGCGGGGGTGCATGCCTTGGATCAGCGAGCAGCCTTCCTAACAGCGTCTAAGATTCCTGTTGAGAAATTTGCCTATGCGATGAACAGTATGCTTCCCCCCGATATTCGTGTTCAATACACAGAAGAAAGCCCTTCAGGATGGCATCCGCGCTTTACGCCACACAAAAAAACCTATCGATACATGATAGAAACCGCGAGAGTTGTTTCTCCGTTCTGGCAACCCTATGTTTGGCATTACTTCGGCGAGTTGGATTTTGAAAAGCTACGAGAAAGTGCGAAACTAATTCTCGGTGAACATAACTTTCAGGGCTTTTGTGCATCGGGTAGTAGTGTCAAGAATCATCAACGACACGTAACAAAATCTTCTTGGTTTCAAGAAGATACACGCTTAATCTATGAAATTGAAGGCAACGGTTTCTTGTATCATATGGTCCGGCTCTTGGTTGGGGTTTTTATGGAGATTGCCTTGATGAGAAAAAGTCCGGAAGACCTTCAAATGATATTGCAAAAACCTTCACTTCTTCGTGCTGAATGGTTAGCCCCTGCACAAGGACTTTGTCTTTATAAGATAGTTTATGAAGATTCGTCAACAATACTTGACAATCTACCGAAAGTTGTCTAAAATACTACTGTTATGTATTTCTAAAGCAGGTTACCCCGATACTTGCTCGAAATACAAACTATGAAATGAAAAGATTGAATTACAGGAGGGAATACCTTGCGTACGACCTATATGGCAAAGCCTTCTGATTTGGTCGAAAAATGGTGGGTTATTGACGCCAACGGATTAGTTCTAGGCCGCTTAGCTTCCGAAGTGGCTGCGATTCTTCGTGGTAAACATAAACCGACCTTTACTCCGCATGTCAATTGCGGCGACCATGTCATTATAATCAACGCTGATAAAATTGTCTTGACAGGCAATAAACTTGATCAGAAATTCCATGAGCGCTATTCCGGATTTAATAGTGGTTTAAAAAGAGTTCCTTATCGTAAACTTATGGAAACCTTCCCGGAACGCGCGTTAGAGACTGCTGTTAAAGGCATGCTTCCTCATAATCGCCTTGGTAGGTTGATGATGAAGAAATGCAGAATTTATGCAAGCCCGGAACATCCTCATGCAGCACAATGTCCTGAAGTTTGGGCAATCAAAAACTAACCGAAGGGAGAAACGATGATGGTACAATTTCGCTTAAAAAACTATGGTACCGGCCGCCGCAAAAGTTCTGTGGCTCGGGTTCGTTTGATCCCGGGAACCGGTCGTGTAACAATCAACAATCGAGACATTGATGACTACTTTGGTCTTGCAACCTTGAAATTAATCGTTCGTCAGCCATTGGTTTTAACCAAAACCGAGGGAGACTATGATGTGATTTGTAAAGTGCATGGCGGAGGAAACTCCGGACAAGCCGGAGCAATTCGTCATGGTATTTCCAGAGCTCTTTGCAATGCTGATCTTGAATATCGTCCTACCTTAAAGAAGGCCGGATTTATGACTCGAGATCAAAGAATGAAAGAACGTAAGAAATACGGTCTCAAAAAAGCAAGGAAAGCGCCACAATTCTCAAAACGCTAATAAAAATCCAAAGACCTCCAGCTTGCTGGGGGTCTTTTTCTACCTATAATCTACTAACCTGCACATAATTTGCCTATTTTGTTGCACATAAAAGTTTATAAATGGAAATTAAAGAAAAAAGAAGGACTTGTCCAATAATTGTCAAATAGCTGTCAAGAAAATATTCAGTACTCAATGTTTTTTTAGTTATCGAGGACTGAATAAAAAAAGGAGGTATGACTTTTGAAACCCTTGATTCTCTTGACCGGCGAAGATGAGTTTGATCCAAAGTCCCATAATCCGTTTTTTCTTATTAAGCGCAGTTATGGTAATGCGGTTGCGGGAGCTGGTGGCACAGCAATCATGGCGTTAGACCCACGTTTATACCAAGAATATGCCGATATGGCAGATGGTTTATTGCTTACAGGCGGTGTCGATATTCATCCGGGAAGATATCGTGACATCTTTATGGACTTTGATCCCAACAGCGGACAACCGGCACCCTATGTCAATAGTGTTACGCGTGATTCTATGGACATCTTATTATGTCAGGCGTTTGTGAAGGCCGGGAAACCAATTTTTGGAATTGGCAGAGGTATGCAAGTAATTAATGTCGTTTTTGGAGGAACCCTATATCAAGATATTCCCACAGTAATGCAGATTGAGCATCCGCAAGGGGTAAACCATAAAATCAACCTGACGGAAGGTACTGCTCTATATAACCTTTTGGGTTCTAGCTCTATCGTGAACAGTTTTCACCATCAAGCAGTGAAAGATCTCGGTTCCGGTCTAAAGGTCGCTGCAATCGCTGAAGATGGCATCGTTGAGGCCTTAGAACATGAGAGTTTACCGATTTTTGGGGTGCAATGGCATCCAGAAACATTTGGCACCGATGATGAAGAGGTGCGTATTCGTCATGCCGGTATTATCGAACCTCCCATTGAGGTCGACCCTGTTGAAATGGAACGACAAGCACAGGCAACTATGATAAAGAAGGCGATTCCTGGAGTTGCAACAGATGCAGATTCGGTATTACCATCTGGGAATCCGGTTTTTGATCACTTTATGCAACTTGTTAACAAGGGAGGACGCAACCATGAATAAACCAGTTATTCTGATCATGTGGGGTTCTTGCTTGGATACCAAATTTAGTGCGCACAGTATGATGTTGACTAAGGCCTATTCTGCAGCGATTACTGCTGCAGGAGGAATCCCGATTTTGCCTTTGGTAGAAAGCCAAGTAGAAGATTATGTGGCAATGGCCGATGGCTTACTCTTGCCCGGCGCAATGGGGTTTGTTCCCAGACCAGAATTGGCTAGGACGCTTGCACTGGAACGCTATTCTCGTCAAGCTCATTTTGAAACCGAGTTGTATCAGGCATTCCGAAAAACGGGTAAACCGATTTTAGGCATCTGTGCCGGATGTCAAAAAATCAATTGTGAAGAGAATGGCACATTGCATTTAGATTTCAGAAAAATGTTTGGCAGAGAGCATCACCAAGGTGTTACTCATAGCGTGGAAGCACTTCCGGGTAGCTGGATCGCTGATTTGTGGGGAACGAGCTTTTTTATCAATAGTTATCACGGGTTTAAGATTGCTAAAATCGGAGATGGGTTGCGGATAACGGCTTATTCTGAGGAAGGCATTCCTGAAGTGATCGAACACAAAGAGCTCCCTATTTTTGGAACGCAATTCCACCCAGAGCGGATGCGTGGAGATTTCCCCAATCCACCGGAAGGTCCCAACAGTGAGCCATTATTTCAAATGTTTTTACAAGCATGTAAATCCTAAATTCCCGATTCATGACACAAGTGAAGGATTGTTATGATGGAGGGAAGAGACTATGAAAAAACCGATTATCGTTATGATGTGGGGTTCATGCTTGGATTCGACGTTTACCAATCATGCAATGATGCTGAGTAAATCCTATGCTGCTGCCATCACTGCTGCTGGGGGAATTCCTGTAATGCCTTTGGTTCAGGAACAGATCCCGGAGCTTCTAGCACTGGGCGATGGCTTGCTTTTGCCGGGCGGGATGTCTTTTGTGCCGAGAGCTGAATTGAGCCAGGTTCTGAAAGCAGAGCGGTTTTCAAGACAGTCTCATTTTGAAAGCGAGTTGTATCAGGCATTTCGGAAGGCCGGGAAACCGGTTTTAGGCATCTGTGCCGGATGTCAGAAGATCAACTGTGAAGAGGGCGGCAATTTGGTCCTTGATTTTCGTCATGAGAAGGGAATCGAGCATCATTTGGGCTCGACCCATGGAGCGGTGTGTTCAGGAAATTCCAAGATGAGAAGATTTTTCGGAGAGAAAACCAGAGTAAACAGCTATCATGGCTACAGGCTAAACAAAATCGGCTCGGGATTGCGTGTGACAATGCGATCGGACGATGGCGTTCCAGAAGCTGTTGAACATGAAACATTGCCGATCATTGCTACCCAATGGCATCCCGAGCGTGCGCGAGGAGATTTTCCAAATCCACCGGAAGGACCTTCGTCGGAATCTCTTTTTTCTTGGTTTATGGAAGCCTGTAGAAATTCAAATTTAGGATGAAAAAAGAACATACCATGTGTAATAATTAATTTTACGGGTTATTATACATAATGGAACATTTATGTAAAATATGGATTAATATGCCGTTTGTAGTAAAATCCTCGGTTTATCTAAACGCTTTTATCGGCTATAAAAACGCTCAAAAATACAATTTGTATCGTCTGTCAAAATTAAAACCAATAAAACTTTACTATACTACAGAATAAGTTTAAAAAAACAAAAATAATATCGTATTGCAAGGAGGATATCTGTCGGTGTGTGCATAATTATTAGGCAAATGGTTTTTTGGGAAATTGATTTCTACAAAACCATAGAAAAAGAACCTAATTAAGGAGGCATATCGAATGAAGACAGGAATTGTTGGCCCTCGCAGTACCGTAGATCGCATCATCAATCAGTTGGAAAAAAAAAAATTATTTGTAGAATATGTGCCCGTTGTTTACGAAAGATTAAGTGAAGTAGTACCCATGGTCCGTGCTCACGTGGGAAACGTAGATAACTTTTTCTTTTGCGGTCCCATACCCTACCACTATGTCCGAAGAAAAATGAACCTACCTTGTCCCGTAGAATATTCTGTAGTGGATGCTTATGCCATAACCAATGTACTTTTCCAAGCCGCAGTGAATGATCACATTGATGTACGAAAAGTAACTTCTGACTTTTACGAAAATGATAACCTATTGAAAGCCCTGAAAAACTTAGGATATTCCGAAGAAGAAGTCTCTGTTTTAGAGGCTAGCTACGATATTTTTGAAGAAGGATATCCTATGAAAAATGCTCAGTTCCACATTGAGAACTTGGAAGAAGGGCGAGCAAATGTATGTCTTACCGGTACCCTCCAAACCTATCAGTATTTGAAGGATGAAGGGTACCCGGTGTATTTGGTTCATGCTTCTGCGGATGAACCGGAAGATAAAATCAACCGGTTGCGTTTGCGAAGCGTCATGGCGATTCAAGATGAGAATCAAGCTACCGTAATATCAATTGAATTGGATTATAAAGAAAAAGACAACGGAGACAGCATTACAGAGTTGCAAAACTACCAGATCCGTGGCAATGCCATGGAAAGAGTTTATTATTATGCGCAACGGCTGGATGCTTCTGTTGAAAGAAGCGATTCAGGAAAGATTATCTATCGAATTTATACTACCAAATCGGTACTAAGTGATGAAACCGAAGGGTTCCGCCGCCTACTGCTCATGGAGGAATTACAAAGCTTGTTTGGAATTGAAAAAGTTGGAATTGGCGTTGGATTAGGGAGAACCTCTGCCGAAGCCCGTAGAAATTCCGATTTTGGTCGGGAGCGTGCCATCAACAATGATGTCAGCTGTTTCTTCATTGTCTACGAGGATCAGAAGATCGCCGGCCCAATCATTCAAACCGAAACACCGAAGAAAACCGAGGAAATCAATGGAGAGTTGTATATGATTTCTCGCGAGACTCAGGTGGGATTAGATAAGCTCATTGTGATTGATTCCATTATTGATCAGTATGGCGTCGATGTGATTACCCCAGGAGAATTGGCACGCTTGTCCAATCTGCCACTTAATCGCATCAATCGATTGATTACGAAATTAGAAAGCGCTGGATATGCAAAAATCGTCGGTAAAAAACCGTTGAGCGGTTCCGGACGTCCCAGTCGCCTACTTCAAATCAATCTTAAAAAGCGGAGCTAGAGCTCATTCGATAAATCGACCCCGATCGCCCTGTTTAGGCTGCGGTTGGGGTCTGTTTTGTATATTGAAAGGGGGCAGATCATCATGTAAATTCATTTAGGAGCACTAAAAATCAAAGAAGTTTGAAATGGAGGAATCATGTTATGAGTATCATTGCCGGAAAGATCTTTTCTTTTCTGGTTTTAATCCTTTTGTCTGTGATGACTGTAGTGATGATACGGCGTATGCAAAAAAGCGACGAACCTGTCGATATCCGTCGTTTAGCCGGGTTAGATGCTTTGGAAGAAGTGGTTGGACGAGCTACCGAAACCGGTCGCCCCATTCACTATAATCCTGGAATTGGTTCCATTGAAAGTGCTAGTACCGGGGCACGTGTTTTGGGTGGTATGGAAGTTCTAGGATGGTTAAGTTATCAATGCGCACGTTACGACACTCGGCTAATCAGCACATACTCTTCTCCTTCGAGTTATGCTATTGCAAGAGAAGTTGTTAGAAACGGTTACGTGCAGGCGGGTAAGCCCGAGAATTTTAAAGAGGAAACTGCCCAGTTTCTTTCAAATAACCAAATGGCGTTTGCCATGGGTGCGATATCAATTATGCAGAGAGAAAACATCGCTTCTAATGTTTTAATTGGAAGTTATGGTGCGGAATGTTTGTTATTAGCCGAGGCAGGAAATACCTTGGGAGCCATTCAAATCTCCGGGGATACCAATGCATATCAGTTGCCATTTCTGATTGTTACTTGCGATTACTCCCTCATTGCTGAAGAGCTATTTGCTGCAGGTGCGGTTTTGAGTAACAATCGCGATGTTTATGGTTCATTGATTGCCCAAGATTATGGTAAAATTATAGCTGTGGCTTTGTTAGTCGTGGGAACCGTTTTGGTGACCTTCGGAAATCAAGCCTTGATTCAGTTATTGAGCTGGTAGGAGGTTAAACGAAATGAAAAGAACCATCCCAATTGTCATTGCCTTTTTGGTTGGCATGGGGCTGATGCTTGATAACTTTATCACCTTTGCCCCTCTCAACACCGCCGCAGTTTCGGTTCGCTCTTGGTTGGTAATAATTGCCTTATTTTCCATTATGGTTGCTGCTTTGAATTTACTCTTGGTTCACATTCCCAGAATTAAGCGCCGACAAGGAACATGGGTTCAAAGCAGTGTCCTCGTCGTTTTTATGTTGCTAACCATACTAACTGGGGTCTTCATGGGCACAAAGAATGCGGTGTATTCCACTTTTTACAACGGCATTCTCACTCCAGGAAGCACCACCGTTAACTCATTATTAGCTTTCTTTATTGCTTCCGCTGCGGTTCGAACCTTCCGTGCGCGAAGCCTAGAATCATCTTTACTCCTTTTGACAGCTATTTTGTTGATGCTCTCCAATGTAACCATCGGCAATGCAATTAGTAGTGTTATCCCGGTTATGGGCAAGTGGGTTACTAATGTACCGAATGCAACTGCGCAACGTGGTTTGATTATCACCAGTTCTCTGGCGTTTGTCACCATCAATTTGCGTAATATTCTTGGCCTCAGCACTCAATGGCTGGGCGGCAAAGATTAGGGGGGAGAAGATATGCAAAACCGTTTATTCAATCCCGATAAAAGAATCACTTATCTTTTGCTGTTACTGGTAATGATTTTTCCTTTGATTAATCCTTTGGGAATCGCTATCAAGCCCAGCGAGAATACGTTGTTGGCTTACAATTATGTTGAAGGCCTTCAGCCGGGTTCAACCATGATTCTGTTTATTGATTTTGGCATGGGCCAAAGTGCTGAACTAACTCCTCAGGTCATTGCTTCTTTAAAGCATTTCTCGGATAAGGGTTTAAAACTCTTTGCGGCAACTCAAGTCCCCGAAATGTCAACAGCTCTTACTGGCTATTTGGCAGAAACCTATGGTGCTGCTAACAAAGAATATGGTGTTGATTACGTGGATTTAGGGTACTTTGCCGGTGCCGAATCAGCGATTGGTGCCATGGGTGATAGTCTTATCGATGTCTTCAAAGCCGATGTTAACGGCACGGATTTGACTACTCTACCAATTTTCAAGAGTATAACCAAACTACCCGACATCAATGTGATGTTCGCAGTTACTGCCTCAGGGACGATTCCCTTCATTCGGCAGGCAAACGCAAAGTTTGGAATGCCGATTATTTTCTCAGTCAACGCCGTCATGGGCCCGGCCAATGTTCCTTATGTTCAGTCAGGACAAGCGGTTTCTGTTTTGGTTGGTAGCACAGGAGCTGCCGAATATGAAACTCTGATCAATCAACCCGGAACGGCTTCTGCTGCTATGGATGCACAATCCCTTGCCCATCTTGTTATCATCTTGTTGATCGTTTGGGGAAATATTGGGTATTTCTTAGAGCAAAGACGGAATAAAGAGAAAAACGCGTAGGGAGGTGTAGGTATGCAAATTAGTCAAGATCCGATTGTTTGGTTGGCTGCTTTTGTGACGATTTCCATTTTTTCCTTTGTTTTTTGGAATGATAGTCCCTTTTATAAATATGTGCAAAGTGCTTATTTGGGTGTTGCAGCCGGTGTCACGGTCGTCGTTGGTTGGAACAATATAAAGAATCAAGTGATCACCCCGTTAACTAACGGGAACTATACGATTATTATCCCGGTTTTACTGGGCTTGTTACTTTTAATTCGTTATATCCCAGGGTTGAACTGGGTTGCTCGATACCCGGTTGCTGTCTTGGTTGCCGGTGGTGCGGGCTTAGGGTTAGCTAATACGGTTCAAGCACAGTTCGTCAGCCAGATCAAAGCCGGTCTCAAACCATTGAATTCAATTGATAATATTCTGATGTTTGTCGGTTTACTGGCGGTTATTGCCTTCTTCTTCCTAACTGGTAAAACAACTCGTGCTATGGAACGAATGAAATTAGGTTGGTTACCACGTTTTGGTCGGATTGTTCTAATGGTTGCCTTTGGGGCTTCCTTTGGAACCACGGTCATGGGACGTTGCTCAATTTTAATTGGTCGATTACAGTTTTTGTTGACGGATTTCCTAGGCCTTTAGATTTTGAATAGAGTCAAAAATGCTGCCATCTCCATTGTGAGAAGGCAGCATTTTTTAAAGGATTCATTTTCAATCATAGCGAAAAAAGAGCTGAAAGGTGGTGCAGCTATGCAAATACCGTCATGGTTGAATTCAGTAAAAGCATTCGTGTTAGATATGGACGGAACGATTTATTTAGGTGAACGGTTGTTTCCTTATACCCACGATTTTTTAAAAAGGCTCGAAAAACTAGGTAAAGAGTATTATTTTTTCACCAATAATTCATCGAAACCCCTAACTGCGTATCACAAAAAGCTCTCAGGGATGGGGATCCCTTATAAGGAGCATCATTTGATGAATGCTACAGAGGTCGTACTCCATTATTTGCAAAGCATAGGCGTTAAGAGTCTCTATGTTGTCGGGACTCAAGCCTTAAAGCAGGAGTTTGCTATTCATGGCTTTGATGTTAATCAAAAACCGGAGTATGTTATCGTGGGGTTTGATACAGAACTCGATTATGATAAGGTGAGGATTGCCTGTGATTGGATTCGCTCGGGTGTTCCTGTCTTGGGGATTAATCCAGATCGAAATTGTCCAATCGAGGGCGGCATGATACCCGACTGTGGTTCTATTGGAGCCATGATCGAGACCTCCACAGGAGTCAAAATTGAATATTTTGGCAAACCGCACAAATACACCTATGATTTTGTCTTAGAAAGAACCGGTGTTCGCGAAGAAGATGTGGTATGGATTGGTGACCGTCTTTATACCGATATCGCGATTACTCAAAACAAGAAAGCACACAGTATTTTGGTATTGTCGGGAGAGAGCACAGTAGAAGAAACAGCAAACAGCAGCTTTCGTCCCGACTGGATTGTAAAAAACCTAGAGGAATTAACAGATCAACTAAAATAGCCTTAAATCGTTTAGATATTGATTCCTCGTAAAAACAAATCGGGGTTAATGTATTTACTTGCATCATCCACATAAAGGGCATTTGCTGTAAGAACTTTTAGTAAAAGTCGAGCACTTCCTTTCCCTCCACTTTCACCCGGGGCTGTATAAATCGCATAGGAGATTTCTTCCCCTAGTAGAGAGAGCGAATAGCGTTCTTCCCAGTATAATTGAAAAGCAGAGCGTAGCAGTACGTGGCTCGCCGGAGTGAATTGGATTTGCTTAACATGGTTCAAAGAGGTGCGATTGCTTTTTATGAGTAGATCATACGTTCCTGAAAGGCCTATATAAACCGCTAATTCACCATTGATTTCTTCTGCAAAGAGTCCTTCTGCCCAAGTTTTCAAAGGCAGAGGTAATACTTCTTCGGAAGTCGTCAAATCAATGACTTCTTTATGTTCCATAAGTTTACGTTCGAGACGGCTCACAACCTGCGAGACACCATCTTTACCTTTTTGGTCCAGAAACAAAATATCTTCCTTGGTCAAGGAAGCCAAAACAAGGTCCGGGACCGAATAAAACTCGGATAGGTGGCGGAAATTTAACGGTTGAGAAAAATGAATGGCACGGAATACAGCGGCTGGGATTTCGTGACCGAATTGGTTTAGCATAGGGATCTCCTTTCGCAATTACATCATTTTCATAGAATTGATGATCAAACTGAATTGCAATTTCAAGAATTCTGCCGCACGTCGACATAAAAGCATACGGCCAATAAAGATTTCGAAATATTCCATAGGTGGGCAGATATTCGGATCTATCGTCACATCCAACGTAATGATGGTTCGTTCTTCGTTGATGGTCAAGTTGGAGTGTTCCACAGCATAATTAACCCGGTCATGGATATCGAAAGCGGTGGTATTGCGGTTTCGCACACGGGTTCGACGAACGTCACTTTTGTCAGCTAAAATCAGTGCTGCTGAAATTGGATTGACCGGAACTGCGGTAGCTTCATCATGATTACCAATCGCAGAAACGATTAAGGCAACTTCCTCTGCTTCCATTCCGGCTTGGCGCAGAAATTGGAAGGCCAAGATTCCACCACTATGAGCATGGTCCACCCGGTTGACTAAGTTGCCGATATCATGCATGTAACCCGCTATTTTCGCCAATTCCTGTTCGCGTTCAGAATATTGTAATTGAGCTAAAATTTTTGATGCGCGGTCAGCAGAAATACTGGCATGGGGAAAAGAGTGTTCCGTATATCCAAGTTCTTTCATGACACGATCGCCTTGGGCGATGTAGGAATGAATTTCAGGATTGCTTTTAATATCTTGAAAGTTAATCATGGTGATTCTCCTTTGTGATTCTTACTTCTATTATAACGATATTTTTGCTTCGTGCAAGTATAGCACAGGAAATTTACGAAAGCTTTCATAAAAAGGAACTCGAGAGAGCTGTCACGAATATCAGTTGAAAATAAAAGGAGGTTCCAAGATGCAGGAAATTTATCAGAAAATATACCATAATGTTGAAGCAGATCGAGAACAACTGCTGAAGATTAATGATGCTATTTATCATCATCCCGAATTAGGAAACCAAGAGTTTTTTGCTGCAGAGCAACTGACGACAGCCTTAAAAGAAGCAGGATTTTCAGTTGAACAGCCTTATCGAGATTTAGCAACCGGATTTCGGGCAACCTTTGATACCGGAAAACCGGGGCCAACCATTGCTGTTATGGGTGAATACGATGCTTTGCCGGACATTGGTCATGGATGCGGTCACAATATGATTGGTAGCATTGCCCTGGGAGCGGCAAGAGCCTTAGCAAAAGAGGCTTCCTCCTTAAGAGGCAGAATTGTCATGCTCGGTACCCCTGCTGAAGAAACCAATGGTGGAAAGGTTGTCTATGCAGCAACCGGGGTTTTTGAGGATATTGATGCAGCAATGATTGTTCATCCCGGTAGCAAAAATGCCCTCGGATCAACGTCTTTAGCGATTGATGCACTCGAATTTGTTTTTCATGGTAGAACTTGCCATGCGTCTGGAAATCCTGAAGACGGAATCAATGCCCTAGACGGAGCGATACTCACCTTCAATAATGTCAATGCTCTGAGACAGCATGTAACATCGGATATCAGAATCCATGGTGTAATCACGGAAGGAGGAAAAGCTCCTAATGTGACTCCGGATTTAGCAATTGCTCGTTTTTATGTTCGTGCAAAGAAGAGAGAGTATTTGAGTCAAGTGGTGGAAAAAGTTAAAAATTGTGCGCGAGGTGCTGCAATTGCCACAGGATGCACCTTAGACATTAGCAATTTTGAATTCAGCAATGATAATATGAAGCCGAATGTGCAAATGACTAAAACTTGGGAACAGCACATGCGTGCTTTAGGTGTGACTGATTTCAAACCCCTGGATTTGCAAGCTGCAGGTGGATCGACCGATTGCGGCAATGTATCTCAAAAGGTGCCTGCGATTCATCCCAGTATCTCGATTACCGAGGGCAAGGAAGTAAGCGGACACAGTCGTGATTTTGCTTCTGCCACGATTACTGAAGCCGGTCACGAAGCGTTACTTTTAGCCTCAAAAGCAGTCGCATGCACGGTCGCCGATTTGCTGATGAAGGATGAACTTCTAACTCTTGTTAAAGAGGAATTCAAGAATAACCAATAATTTTCAAAAAGCAGAATCGGCATAAGTATTGTGCTGATTCTGCTTTTAAAAGTTTCTAACGAAATCAATTTAGTTTTTTTCGAATTCGGAAGGGGAACACCCTTGCAGTGAAGAATCAAAATAAGAATGAACCATGATATGGGGGGAACCACGTGGAGAGAATCGTCTCAATTTTTTCGCAATTTAAGCTTCTCGATGCTTTCGATATTGTAGTGGTTTCGATTGCTATCTCCAGCTTAATCATGATGATTCGCAATACCAGAGCAATTCAACTGGTCAAGGGGATTCTCTATGTTCTTTTAGCGTATGTGGTCAGTTCTTTTCTGGGGTTAAAGGCAATTGGTTGGTTAATGGATCGAACCCTCACCTTTGGAATTGTTGCAATTCCGATTGTTTTTCAAACAGAACTCCGCAAGGTTCTTGAAGAGCTGGGAAGGGGAACTTTTTTTCATCGTCGCTCAGCGAATCAGGAACAAATTGAAAAAATGTTCGATGAATTAGCAATCGCCGTAGATGCAATGGCTTCACAAAAAACCGGCGCTTTAATTGTTTTAGAACGGAAAACCGGATTGAGAGAATACATGGAAACCGGTGTCTTTATTGATGGTGTTGTTACCAGTCAGTTGTTGATGAATATTTTTTATAAAAACACGCCACTCCATGACGGTGCCGTAATGATTCGTGAAAATCGTGTCGTTGCAGCAGCGTGTTATTTACCTTTATCCTCAAATCCAGATATTTCACAAGAGTTAGGTACTAGACATCGTGCTTCAATCGGAATAACCGAACAATCGGATTGTTTAACGATTGTGGTGTCTGAAGAAACCGGAACCGTATCATTGGCACAAGACGGTAAATTGATACGATATCTTGATGGCAAAATGTTAGTAGATCTTTTGCGCCAGACCTACTTTGAAGAAGAGCTGACCGTGAAATCTGTTTTGCCAACCTGGCTACAATGGGGGGGTAAAAACGATGAATAAATTATTTTCTTCTAATATTGCCGTTCGCATCGTTTCTGTGCTGATTGCTCTTGTCATTTGGGTGGTTGCTAGTGATCAATCGATTTCTCAATCAACGAGTCAAGAAATGAGTAAGAACTTTTACAGGATTCCAATTGAGGCCATTAACATCCCCAATAATTACTCTGTGAATTATGATTATATCTCCATTGAGAGCGTGGTCCTGAAAGGGAATGCATCTTTGTTGAGCAGTATGCTTGGACAAGAGATTACCGCAAGTATTGATTTGGAAGGATTGACCGAGGGAGAATACGACCTACCGATTCAATTAAGATTTCCTGCAGGCTTAAGTTTAGTTGCGGTTCAGCCACCGAGAGTTCATGTGACTTTAGTCAGCAGTGTTAGTCGAGTCATGGACATCGAGATCATAACCACTGGAACGCCTCAAATCACCAATGTGATACCGATTCTAAGTTATAAACCGGAAACGGTGTTAGTAGCAGGTTCACGAACCTCATTAGAAGAAATCGTGAAGGCTGTCGTAAACGTAGATTTAACCGGAAAAACAGGGAACTTTGAGCAAGCAATGGATGTTCAAGTACTCGATGCTAACGGGATTCGTGTTGAAGACGTCTCGATGCAACCAAGCTTGATTTCAGTGACCGTTCTTTTTCAACCCATCAAACAAGTAGCATTGCAGCTTCCGGAAGATCTAGTGGTACCCGAGGGTTGGAGCATAGATTCGTTTGAAATCAATCCTACTACGGTAAAAATCTATGGAAGTCAATCGGATCTTGATCTGATTAAAAATCTCAGCGTCGCCTTAGATGAGATTGTTTTGACAAAGGATGAGGCACTAGAAACAGAAGTAGAAAAAACGTTGAAGGCTTCCATTGCGATTCCTCAGGGAAGTTTAATCACAATAGATTCTGAGCAAGAGGTAGAAATTGTATTGCGCTTGGTGAAAGGGAACCCAGGTTAAGATGAAAATTTAGAAAGGCGGGAGCGTCATGGCCCGTTTGTTTGGTACGGATGGCGTTCGTGGTATTGCCAATCGTCAATTGACACCGGAATTAGCGTTTCAGTTGGGCAAAGCTGCGGCAGCAGTCTTATTAGAAAAGAAGGAAAGAGCAACCGTGCTCTTGGGAAAAGATCCGAGGGCGTCGGGAGATCTATTGGAGGCCTCCTTAGCAGCAGGTTTCATGTCAGGAGGGGCGGATGTATTATCGGTTGGTGTCGTGCCAACACCAGCGGTTGCTTACTTAACGAAGCATTTACCGGTGGAAGCAGGTGCAATGATTTCGGCTTCTCATAATCCGGTAGAAGATAATGGAATCAAGTTTTTCTCACACCAAGGCTTCAAGCTTCCGGATGCTACCGAGGATGCGATTGAACGTTATATAAATGAGGCACATTCTGTGGATGAACGACCCATCGGGATCCAGGTAGGAACGTGGATGCATCAACCAGAAGCAGTCGAAGGGTATTTGTCAGCATTGCTCCAAAGCGTTGAAACATGTTCCCTGCGTGGGAAGAAAATCGTACTCGATTGTGCAAACGGGTCCGCTTCTCCCTTTGCAGAGACAATCTTCCGTTCCCTTGGGGCAGAGGTCATCGCACTCCATGCCACACCCAATGGGGAAAACATCAATCATCATTGTGGTTCCACTCACCCCGAAAATTTAAAGACAGCTGTGGTTAGCAACAAAGCAGATTATGGGTTTGCTTTCGATGGGGATGCCGATCGCTGTTTGGCGGTTGACGAACAAGGATGTTTAGTTGACGGAGATCAAATTATGACTTTTCTTGCGATTCAATGGAAAAAGCAAGCTCGATTGAATCACAATACACTGGTCGTAACCGTTATGAGCAATTTAGGGCTTCGAAAAGCCATGGAGGAACACGACATTCAACTTGAAATCACTTCAGTCGGAGATCGCTATGTTCTGGAAGCGATGTTAGCAAAGCATTATGCGCTGGGTGGAGAGCAATCCGGCCATTTGATTTTTGCCGATTATGCAACGACCGGAGACGGAATGTTAACCGCACTACAACTCAGCAAATTGCTTCAGAAAAATGATATGAAAATGTCACAAGCCGCAGCTGTGATGCAACGGTTTCCACAGGTTCTACATAATGTAAGAGTTGAGAATAAAAGTAAATCGATGCAATCCCAAGCTTTTCTGGAAGCAATCCGTCAAGAGGAAGAAACGCTGGGTCGTAAAGGAAGAATTCTGGTTCGGCCTTCGGGTACGGAACAATTGATTCGTATCATGGTGGAGGCAGAGCACGAAACGCAAGCCAAGGAAATTGCCGAGCGCTTGAGTCGATATATCGTTCAATAATATAGAATCAAAAAGCAGGAGGAGTTATTATGTGTGGAATTATGGGGTATGTGGGGCCAAAAAATGCGTTGCCGTATATTATAGAAGGCCTACGCTGCTTGGAATATCGGGGTTACGATTCTGCCGGAATTGCGGTAATCAAAGACGGGTCCCTGACACAACAAAAAAACGCCGGACGACTATCGGAACTAGAGGTACTTCTTGAGACACAGCCTTTACAGGGGACGATTGGTATCGGTCATACTCGTTGGGCAACCCATGGAGAACCCAATAATGAAAATGCGCATCCCCATATGGGAAGCCAAAATCGGATTGCACTTATTCATAATGGTGTTATTGAAAATTACCGAGAATTGCGAGAAGAGCTTATTGCGAAAGGGATTCCCTTTTTGTCACAAACCGACTCTGAAGTTGTTGTAAATCTTCTAGAGGAAACGAATTTACCTTTAATGGAAGCGCTGGATGAGGTCTTACCTCGTTTGCGAGGAGCCTATGCTCTTGTTATGCTCGATATTCGTCAACCCGACCGAATTGTGGTTGCAAGAAAAGATAATCCGGTTGTCATTGGCTTGGGCCAGGGCGAGAATTATGTTGCTTCCGATATTCCTGCTCTCTTACCGCATACAAAAACCATGGTTTTCTTAAGTGATTACGAAAGAGCTGTTATTACTGCTGCCGGAGTGACTTTTTTTGATAGAACGGGAAATATCATCAAAAAAGAAGCTCAGGAAATTGCATGGACCGCAGAGGCGGCTGAAAAAGATGGCTTTGAGCATTTCATGCGTAAAGAAATCCACGAACAACCCCGTGTATTACGCGACACGATGAAAGAACGGCTACCACAGGATAATCTTCGTGGCTTTTTCAGCGAATTAGACAATTCACCCTGGGATTGGGCTAACGTAAATCGGATTATTACCGTAGCATGTGGAACCGCCTATTATGCGGGCATGGCGGGGAAATATATGATTGAACGTCTTGCACGAATCCCGGTGGAAGTGGATATGGCATCTGAATTCCGATATCGTGAACCCATCATTGGCAAAAATGATGTTGTCATGGTCATCAGTCAATCGGGTGAAACTGCAGATACATTGGCTGCGGTGAGGGAAGCCCAAAGCAAAGGTGCAAAGGTTTTAGCGGTGACGAATGTGAAGGGCAGTACGGTTTCTCGCGAGGCAGATTTTGTCGTTTATACCCAAGCCGGTCCTGAAATTGCTGTCGCTTCGACCAAAGCTTATATTTCACAGCTGCTTGTGATGTTGATGATGTCGATCAAATTAGCTCATGTCAAAGGTCTCTTAGATCAAACACAATTAGACGACTGGATTGAAAACTTAAGAGTTTTGCCGTATTGGGTAGAAAAGGTTTTACTCCAGGAAAATGTTATGGCATCCTGGGCTAGAAGGATTGCAGGGTATCAAAATCTATTCTTCATCGGGCGTGATTTGGATTTTGCATTATCTTTGGAAGGGGCTCTAAAACTAAAAGAGATCTCCTATATCCATGCAGAGGCCTATGCAGCCGGAGAACTCAAACACGGCCCCTTAGCCTTGATTTCAGGGGGGACACCTGTGGTTGCTCTGACCACACAGAATCGGCTTATTGAAAAAGCACTCAGCAACATTGAAGTTGTGAAAGCTCGAGGTGCAGTATTATTCCATATTACCAATTCTCAGCTCCTCAGTAGAAATGAAGAAGAAGAGTGGATTATGGCTTTGCCAGAGTTGGATGACATGCTGATGCCGATTTTAGCCGTTGTGCCCTTACAATTATTGGCGTATCATGCTGCCGTAGCCAAAGGTAACGATGTCGATAAACCGCGGAATCTTGCTAAAAGTGTGACAGTAGAATAACACAAAAAGGTCGTAGTATCCATTTGGATGACTACGACCTTTTGCTCTTTTTACATGGTATCTATTTAATCGTTGAGATTTGCCGATTTTCGTATTTGTTGACCAACCAGAAGCACCATGCGCCGCCAAACCGAAGAGCAGCACAAATCAAGAAAGCGATTTGGAAGCCGAATAGGTTTTTCAAAGTTACTCCAATCACCGGAGCGAAAATCGCTGTGATGCTGATGGCTGTCTGATGATACGCCAAAAAACTAGTTTTATTTTTCTCGGGAGTTGAATCGAGGGTAGCATTGAAAAGTGATAAATTGACTCCTGAAAAAACCATACCCGTTATGAGGTTGATGATTGCTACAAAGTATAGACTCTTTGAGAAAGCATACGCTAAAGGCACAACAAAAATCCAAATACCGGAAGAGAATAGCGTTTTTAAATTACCGTGTTTCTGACTATACTTCGTCCAGTAGCCATATCCCATGAGGGAACCCCCGGTGTTGATTAAGCTTAAAATACTTACCCAGGTGTTATTCGCGCCTAAGACTCGAACCTGATATAAGGAGAACAAAGACCAGGGAATCTGCCAGGCAAAGTGAAATACAAGAGAGGCAGCAACAAACCGTAAAAAGCGTTTTTCGTGAAAGATTTCGAGGAAGGCCCCTTTCAATCCAGTCACAATTCCTTGGTTTTCCGTTTTTGCTTCAATAATCGGTGTGGGGTTTGGTGCAGATGTGGGTTCATCCATGCGTGAGAAGACCCATACTTCAGTCATTGCTAAAAGAAAGGAGAGGAAGAACGCCAATTGGTAGCCCAGGGGAAAGCTAGCAATATCTAAAAAACGTCCTGCGACTAAGGTAAAGGCAGTACCGACGAGGTTCTGTAAACGGTTACGTGTAGCAAAAGAAAGAGCTCGTCGATCGGGGGGGATAACGCGAGAGATAAAAGACTGCCAACCAACGTTAGAGATCGAACCGGGCAGATTCATAAGAGCGATTGTAGCAACCAAAAGCGTTGCGCGGATGCTAGGGTCGAAGAAAGGTATGGCAGCCAAAACCAAGTAGAACAACCGATGCAAAAAAATGACAAGAGTCGTGATTCGGTGCTTGTTCGGTTGTTTATCAATATAGCGAGCCCCAGGGATCATCGATAACACACTTACGAAGGCCGGTGCTGAAGATAATAACGCGACCTGGTAATCGGTCGCTCCGTTCTTGATTGCAAAAATACTCAAGAAGGGATTCACCAAATTGATGGCCATAATCGATAAGATTCCCTGTGTTATGTTGATTGTTTGATTTCTCTGGAAGCGAGCTTCATCGTTGGCTGTTGTTTTATCTTTTAGAATTTTCCACAAAGCTTGTGGACTGCGGTTAAACATAGAATACCACCTTCTTTAAATTCAAGAGGAATATGCAAATCTAAATTATGGTATCATAGCTCCCCGGTAAAGTAAACCTCAAAGAACTGGCAGAAGCAAGGGGATTTTGAATTCTTTTTTGTAGGTACAAAGAAGCACCTTCTACAAATTTCTTGTAAAAGGTGCTGGGAAGGTTTGCGACACGCGCAAATATTTTAGTTTTGTCAGCCGCAGTCGTCTTCGGCACCGGGAAGGCCATTGTCTAGGTATTCTTCCAAAGTTTCAACGACAAAGCGCACATATTGAGCACATCGTGCTTTGGCATCGGGTTCGTGTTTCAAAACACTACAATCGGGAGCACCAAACTCTTCAACAAAAGCATTGAAAAGTGCTGCACTGTAGTCTTTCATTTCGGTTTTTCGATCTTCTCCCATATTACGACCAAAATAACGACCCAGGGTTAACATACCGCCGGTTAATGCACCACAAACGGATTCTGCGCCCATACCACCGGAAAAAGCGCCAGCATAATGATTGCCATAATCGATTTCTTCTTGAGTTAGTCCGTCAACTTCGGCCAAGGCAATAAAAACAGACTCTGAGCAGCTGTATGCTTGATTCATATATAATTCCAAGGCTCGGTCACTTGCTTTCGACATTGTATTCATCCTTCCAATCAATCTTTAATCACAGTATTGAATATGATTATACCAAAAGATTGTGCATCTGTAAACTAAAAATGTTCTGTTTTGTGAGTTAGTTACAAAGGGGTGAAACACTTCTTGTCGAATCAGACTTCTATCTGTCAGCCCATAGGAATTCTTATTTCAAAGCAGAAAGTATGATGTGGAAAGAATAGTAAGGGGGAAGTTTCTTTGAATTCGGGAAGAATCATTAAATTATTCGCTGGAACTGCAAGTAAACGCTTAGGGGAACGGATTGTAGAACATCTCAAACAAGAACTACCGGAAATCAATGGACAAAAGCATTTGGAAAAATACCGGTTGTCCGATATCACGGTCAAAAAGTTCTCTAATGACAATACATTTGTCCGTTTGGAGGAAACTGTTCGTGAGGCAGATACCTATATTATTCAGTCTTCAGGAATTCCGGTCAACGATCGCTTTATGGAATTACTGATTACTATCGATGCCATGCGAAGAAGTTCTGCTGGACGTATTACAGCAATTATTCCCTACCTGCCCTACTCTCGCTCCGACAAAATCGACCAACCAAGAGTTCCGTTGACGGCTCGTTTGGTAGCCGACCTGATTGAAGCAGCTGGAGCAGACCATGTAGTCGTCATGGATTTACATGCAGATCAAATTCAAGGCTACTTTAATATTCCCGTAGATCATCTTAAGGCGACCAGTATCTTAGCTGCTTATGTGGAAGACAATTTTTTAGCTGAAGTTACCGAGGAGCAATTGAAGGATTGGGTAGTCATTTCTCCCGATGCAGGTTCCGCCAAAAGAGCACAGAGCTTCGCTTCAATCTTAGGCTTACCCTTAGCGGTTGTTTTAAAAGAACGCCAAGGTAATAACGATAAATCCGAAGTGATGCATGTTATCGGCGAGATCGATGGCAAAAAGGCAATTTTGTTTGACGATGAAATCGATACAGCGGGTTCCATGATGAATGCAATCACAGCATTATGCGAAAAATTCGGGGTCAAAGAGGTCATCGCAGTTGCAACTCATGGCATCTTTTCTGGTCCTGCGATTCGTCGCATTGAAAACAACTCGTATTTAAAAGCGGTAGTGGTTACCGATACCTTAGATGTACCGGAAAAAGGGGAGACTTGTTGCCGTAGTTATAACAGCGAAGGTAAGATGATTCACGACGAAATTGAAGTAACTAAAATCAATGTATGTTCGGTATCTGAATTATTTGCGGCAACGATTCGTTCCATTCATTTAGGGGAGAGTGTGACTCATTTGTACGAGCGTTGGGAAATCAATGGTCCGCGTAAAGATAAAGGAAGAAAGTAGTCCGTTTCACAAAAAAAACGGCAATACGAGCAGGCGAGCCGTTCATCAAAGAAGGGTTCATCTGCTCTTTTCTATTGAAATTTTGAGGAGGGGTTGTCTTGGCAAAAAGAATTGACTTAAACTGTGACATGGGAGAATCCTTTGGGGTGTATCGTTATGGTGCAGATGAGGAAATCATTCGCGAAATTACTTCGGCGAATATTGCGTGTGGTTGGCATGCAGGGGATCCGCAGGTCATGGACCATACGATTGGACTATGTAAAAAGAACGGTGTTGCTGCAGGAGCACATCCGGGATTCCCTGATTTATTGGGATTTGGTCGTAGAAATATGATGGTTTCTGCGGGTGAGATTAGAAATTACATCATATATCAAATCGGAGCCTTGCAAGGGTTCGCCAATAGCCAAGGTGTCACTTTAGCCCACGTAAAACCTCATGGAAATCTATATAATATGGCAGCAAAGGACCCCCAAATGGCAGCGGCCATTGCTGAGGGCGTCAAACGGGTAGATTCTAATTTAATTTTAGTGGGATTAGCCGGTTCTTTGCTTTGTCAAGAGGGCGAAAAAGCCGGGTTACGCGTGGCACAAGAAGTGTTTGCAGATCGGGCGTACCGAGCCGATGGTAGTTTGGTTCCTAGAGGAGAGCCCGGGGCGATGATTCATTCAGCAGAAGAAGCGGTGCATCGGATGATTCAATTAATCGAGACCGGCTACATGACAGCGATCGATGGAACCAAACTGAAAATGGAAGCCCACACCATTTGCATGCACGGAGATACTCCCGGAGCTGCGTTGTACGCCAGATCGATTCGAGAGATGTTGGAAAAGAAAGGGATTGAAATTGTACGGATGAACGAGGTTTTATCCTGATGATTACACCGAGGTTTTTACAACAAGGAGATCATGGGCTCGTCGTAGAGTTTGGCCAACAAATTCATCCGGAGCTTGTGGAACAAGTTCGGACTCTTATGATTGCTTTGCGAGAAAATCCCCTGCCCGGAATTCTAGAGACCATACCGACGTATCGTTCTTTGCTCGTGCGTTATGATCCGTTACGAATAACCGTTCAAGCATTACAACGCCATATAGAAGACTTATTGCAGCAGGAGAAGCAGCAAATCGCCCCGGCATTCGTGACCGAAATCCCGGTTTGCTACGGGGGAAACTGGGGACCGGATTTGGAAAGAGTAGCGGAACACGCCAAAAAATCTATTCAGGAAGTAATTGCATTTCACACGTCTGCTGACTATTTGATCTATATGCTGGGATTTACCCCTGGATTTCCTTATCTTGGAGGACTGCCTCATGAAATTGCTTGTCCTCGATTACCTACCCCCAGAACCGCGGTTCCAGCGGGTTCAGTAGGGATCGCTGAAACTCAAACCGGGATATACCCTATGGTAAGCCCCGGGGGGTGGCAGATCATTGGACGTACACCGCTACGTTTGTTTGATCCCAGCAAAGAGGAGCCGGTGTTGTTGCAGGCAGGGGATTATCTGCGATTTGCGGAGGTGACAGAAGAAGAGTATCATGAGATTGCCCTGAAAGTTGAACAAAATCAATATGCTGTAAAGAAAACACCGAAAGGAGGGTCACTGGAATGAACCACGTTTTTCAGGTTGAACAAGCCGGACTGCTCAGTACATTTCAGGATTTAGGTCGTTTCGGCTATGGCTCCTTTGGTGTTCCTGCAGCAGGTGCAATGGATCCTTATTGTCATCAATTGGCGAATTTTATGGTGGGGAATTCTGAACTAGAAGCAACTCTAGAAATGACATTGCTGGGACCGACACTGACCGCCCTTGGGACGCATCGAATCGCTATTGCCGGCGGAGATCTAGGAGCGCAGTATAACGGATTACCGCTTCCAGCCTGTGTTGCTCTTGAGATTCACGAAGGGGATGTTCTGCGTTTTCCCGGAGGCAATGGAGTGCGTTCTTATATATCGGTTGCCGGTGGATGGGATCTACCGGTGGTGATGGGAAGCCGTAGCACTTATTTGCGTGCATCAATTGGTGGTAAAGAAGGTGCGCCTTTAAAAAAAGGGCAAATATTGAATCGCCGAAAACAGGATGATATGCAAATCCCCCTGTGGAAGGGGACTCTTCCCCCGATGTATTGGCCTCTCGAACCAAAGGTTTCAAAGACGATTCGTGTTCTCTGGGGACCGCAGGATGATTATTTTGATCAAGAGCAAAAAAATAAGTTTACAACTCAAAACTGGAAAGTCAGCAAGGATTCCGATCGTATGGGTTACCGGTTGGAAGGGGATGCGTTAGTGCATCTGGACAAAAAAGAAATTGTTTCCGATGGCGTCTGTCAAGGAGCGATTCAAGTGCCGGGGCATGGTCAACCGATCGTTTTATTAGCAGATGCTCAGACCACTGGCGGATACCCAAAAATCGCTACCATTATCAGCGCCGATTTGGGTAAGTTAGCACATTTTCGAGCTTCCGATATCGTTACCTTCAAAGCAGTCAGCTATGATGAAGCGATTGAAGCCCTTAAATACCAGGGAAGTATTTTACAAGAGGTCAAGCACTATATTGCTACACATTCAAGCTCCGCCGTTCGGTATTATGATATAAAGGTAAGAGGAGAAAAATTTTGTGTGAGAGTCGATGAAATGTAATATTGCGACAGACTTATTAAAAATGCTTGCCAAATCAAGAATTCTTGTGGTATACTACAGCGTGTTATCGTTCAATTGAATGAAATCTGGTAATGAAGAGGTGTGAACTGTGCCTAAAACGAAACGTGGTAAAAATCTTAAAGGAACCGCCGGCTGGAGAGGAACTTGTCCTGTCTGCAAGAGAACCGGTGTTAAGTTGCTTTGGAACCGCAATGATGATAACGGAAATGCAATGAACGTTTGCAAACGCTGCGGCAAGTAGTAAAAATCAGTCCGATGGAGTTAAGCTCTCCATCGGACTTTTTTTATCTCTTTGTATTGCAACTTTCTTACTCTTGTGATATGCTACGAACAGATGCAATTTAACCGTTGCACAACGAACTTATTAGGAGGATTAGAATGAAAATGGGAAGAAAACGTATTTCTTTGTTACTCACGATCGCTCTGGTAGTATCCATGTTCTCTCTGTTGGCTGCATGTAATCAGACACCTGCCCCTACTCCCGATCCGGAACCGGAAGTAACCACTTTTGAGATTGCATTAGTCACAGATGTTGGAACAATCGATGACAAGTCCTTTAACCAAGGTGCTTGGGAAGGCGTTGTTCAATATGCTGAAGAGAATGACAAAACGTATAAGTATTATCAACCAGCCAGTGATGCCAAAGATGACTTGTTAGCTTCTATTGGTTTAGCCGTTGAAGGTGGCGCTGAAATCATTGTTTGTCCTGGATTCAACTTTGAAGTAGCCCTCTATGAAGCTCAGAATACGTATCCGGAAATCTATTTCGTTTTATTAGATGGAACTCCTCATACCGAAGATTGGTCAACCTTTGAAACCAAAGAAAATGTAAAACCAATTCTATATGCGGAGCATGAAGCTGGATTCCTTGCCGGTTATGCTTGCGTTCAAGATGGCTATCGTAGCTTTGGATTTATGGGTGGTCAAGCCGTTCCCGCAGTTATTCGCTTTGGCTATGGCTTCATCCAAGGTGCCGATTATGCAGCTGAAGAATTAGCGTTAGAAAATGGCTCGATCCTTTTCAACTATAACTATACCGGTAAGTTCGAAGCAACTCCTGAAGCTCAAACCATGGCTTCCGGCTGGTTCTCTGCAGGAACCGAAGTTGTCTTTGGGTGTGGCGGCTCTTTAGGCGATTCCGTTATGGCAGCTGCTGAGGCAACCGGCAAGTTTTCTATTGGTGTAGACGTAGACCAATCCTCTGAATCGGATTCAGTCATCACCTCTGCTATGAAAAACTTAACCAAATCTGTGTATGATTCCTTAACAGAATTCTACGCAGGAGAATTCCCGGGTGGCGAAACCATGATTGTCGATGTAAAAACCCTTGGCGTTGGTTTGCCCATGGAAACTTCTAAGTTTGAAAACTTTACTCAAGAAGACTATGATGCGATTTATGCAAAATTGGTCAATGATGAAATTGAAATCAAAACCGATGTTGATGTGGACTCTGCTGCCGCTTTAACCACGGAAAGAACCATCGTTACCGTTATTGAATAGAGAATTCGTATATATTAGCACAGGGAGATGTTGCAAAACATCTCCCTGTGCTTTATAATTCAAGAGGATCAATGAAGATACGAGGTGAGATTTTTGGATCATATCATTGAAATGTTACATATCACCAAAACCTTTCCCGGTATCGTGGCGAACGATGATATTACGTTACAACTGCGAAAAGGAGAGATTCATGCCTTATTGGGTGAGAATGGGGCCGGAAAATCCACCTTAATGAGTGTGTTATTCGGGTTATATCAACCGGAACAAGGGAAGATCCTCATCTCAGGCAACGAAGTCAAAATTCGTAACCCCAACGATGCAAATCGTTATGGAATCGGCATGGTGCATCAGCATTTTAAGTTGGTCCACAACTTTACAGTTTTGGAAAATATCGTTTTAGGGGTTGAATCTACCCGGAACGGTTTTTTGGAAATGAAAGAAGCTCGTGATAAGGTCATGGAGTTGAGCGGACGATATCATTTGAAAATCGATCCGGATGCACTCATTTCTGAAATCACAGTCGGAATGCAACAACGTGTCGAAATTTTGAAAATGCTGTATCGAGAAAATCAAATCCTAATCTTCGATGAACCGACTGCGGTTTTAACACCTCAAGAAATTATAGAGCTGATGAAAATCATGCGAGAACTGGTAGAAGAAGGTAAATCAGTCCTTTTCATTACCCATAAGCTCAACGAAATCAAGGAAGTAGCCGATCGTTGTACAATCTTGCGCAAAGGAAAGAAGATTGCGACCGTTTCGGTTGGTGAAACCAGTAAAGAAGAAATGTCTCGGCTCATGGTGGGAAGAACCGTCAATTTCAATATAGAAAAGCCTACTCTGAATGTGGGAAATGAAGTCTTGCGTGTCGATGGCCTTACCGTACGAGATCCGCGGTCGGGTAAGAATTGGGTAGACCATGTTTCCTTTTCGGTTCGACAGGGAGAAATTTTATGCGTAGCCGGTATCGATGGCAATGGACAGAGCCAACTCGTTTATGCTTTGACAGGATTACTGCCCCTTGATGAGGGGAAAATCACATTTTGTCAGCAAGATATCTCTCATATGCCAGCCAAAAAGAGAGGGGCATTGGGAATGGCCCATATTCCTGAAGATCGACACAAACACGGATTGGTGCTTGACTACCGATTGGATGAAAACTTAATCCTCCAAAGTTATGATCAAGAACCGTTCTCCTCTCGCGGGTTTTTAAAATTTGCCGATATTCACCGTTATGCGGAACATCTGATTGAACAATATGATATTCGAAGTGCTCTGGGTGGGGAAACGCCAGCTCGAAGTATGTCGGGTGGAAATCAGCAAAAATCCATTCTGGCTCGTGAGATCGATCGTAATCCGGAATTATTGATTGCGGTACAACCAACCCGTGGATTGGATGTGGGAGCGATCGAGTATATCCATCGGCAACTTTTGGCTCAACGTAACGCCGGAAAGGCCGTATTGTTAGTTTCTTTAGAGTTGGATGAAGTCATGGATGTGAGTGATCGAATCATCGTCCTTTATGAAGGGCGTGTTGTAGCAGATCTTCAACCCGATCAGGTTACGATTGAAGAGTTGGGTCTTTATATGTCAGGCTCGAAAGTAGGTGATGGTTTTGAAAAGAAATAGATGGATCCAAAGTACATTGTCGGTAATTCCATCTCTTTTGGCCATCGTCGCCGGTTTTCTTTTGGGGTTTCTGATTTTGCTTGTTGTCAATCCTAATCAAGCGCTAGATGGGATTGGTATCATATTGAAGGGTGGTCTGAACAAAGGCCTGGCTGGGATGGGCCAAGTGTTGTATTTTGCTACGCCCATTATCATGACCGGTTTAGCCGTGGGATTTGCCTTTAAAACAGGGTTGTTCAATATCGGCGCTTCCGGACAATTTACAATGGGAGCCTTTGCTGCGATTTATGTTGGCGTAACAATGAAAGGGCTTCACCCCTCGATTCACTGGTTGGTGGCAGTCCTTGCTGCTATGCTTGCTGGAGCGGTTTGGGGTTTTCTGCCAGGGCTTTTAAAAGCATATCGTAATGTTAATGAGGTTATTACGTCGATCATGATGAACTACATCGGCATGAGTGCGGTTAATATTATGATTCGAGCTACTGTTTATAACAAACTGAAAAATGAATCCTTACCGGTCGCAGCTGCAGCCAATATCCCAAAATGGGGGTTAAATCAGCTTTTCCCGTATTCAAGTATGAATGGTGGGATCTTAATTGCCATTTTATGCGTGTTCATCATTTATATCGTGCTCGAAAAAACGACGTTTGGCTACGAACTAAAGGCATGTGGATTCAATAAGGATGCAGGTCTTTATGCCGGGATCAATGCAAAGAGAAATATGGTTTATTCCATGATGATTTCAGGAGCGTTAGCTGGAATTGGCGGAGGGTTATTATATTTATCGGGTTCTGGTAAATATATGAAAGTCATCGATATTATTGCTACAGAAGGGTTCGATGGAATCTCCGTATCCTTGCTAGGAATGTCACATCCAATTGCCATCCTATTTGCAGGAATCTTTATTGCCTATATAAAAGTTGGCGGATTCAATTTGCAGTTGCTGAATTATGACCAGGAAATCATCAACATTATTACAGCAGCGATTATCTATTTCAGTGCTTTTGCCTTGCTGTTCCGTTCTCGCATTCAAGCGTTTCTAACTCGAAGAGAGCAAACCAAAACGGATGAAGAGCCGGAAGTAGGTGAATCGCAATGAGAGGATTAGAATTACTTTATTTTTTAGGTCAACAGATGATGTACTTTTCTATGCCCTTGTTAATTGTAGCGCTTGGAGGTTTGTTTTCAGAACGGAGTGGTGTTGTCAATATAGCCTTAGAAGGAATCATGGTCATCGGGGCTTTAGCAAGCGTCTTATTCATCTTTTTGATGCAGCAATTCACTAGTGTTTCCGGAAACATACTTCTTCTAATGGCGCTTGGAATCGCAGCTTTATCGGGGCTCCTATATTCTCTATTCCATGCTTATGCCGCCATTAATATGAAAGCAAATCAGGTTATCAGTGGCACTGCTCTGAATCTTGCTGCAACGCCCTTTGCCATTTTCATTGGACGATTGGCTACAGGGACAGTAATCGGTAGAACTGTTCAACAGATTCCTTTTAAAAATCAATTTCGTATTAGCAAGGTTCCTTTCTTGGGAGATATTCCTTATTTAGGCCCGCTACTTTTCCAAAATGCTTACATCACCACCTATATCTGTCTTCTAATCTTAGTCTTCGCATGGATAGTTTTGTATCGAACTCGCTTTGGATTGCGGCTTCGCGCTTGTGGTGAACATCCACAGGCAGCAGATTCTGTGGGAATCAATGTTTACAAAATGCGTTATGCCGGTGTCATGATTTCAGGAGCTTTGGCCGGCATCGGGGGCTTGGTCTTTGTGATACCAACTTCCACGAATTTCAATGCTTCAGTGGCCGGATATGGTTTTCTGGCCTTGGCAGTTTTGATTTTTGGACAATGGAATCCGTGGAAAGTGTTTGCAGCCGCAATTTTCTTTGGTTTTATGAAAACAGTTTCAGCTTCATCTTCATCCATTTCTATCTTGTCGGGATTACCGATTTCAAGCGAAGTCTATAAAATGATTCCTTATATAGCAACCTTGATTGTCTTAGTCTTTTCAAGTAAAAATTCTCAAGCTCCGAAAGCAGCCGGAGAGCCTTATGATCAAGGGGCTCGATAATGATTTGATGACGAATCCCAAGGGGCGATTGTCAAAATCGCCCTTCTTTTGTGGAGGATTTGAGGTGTTTCCACATATAGGAAGGAAAAACCCCTGTTTGTAGGGAATGTTATAAGATTATAAGGAGGCGAATTTATGTCTATGAAATTAACCCGGGAGCAAATTCGAAAAATCATCGATGACATGCAGAAGCAGATCGAAAAAAACCCGCGAAATAAAGAAGCGTACCACGACCTTAGTGTGGCCAGAATGGAACTGGGGCAATATGATTTAGCTTTACAAGGCTTTTTGAAAGCGGTAGAGTTGGATCCTCGTTTTGTCAGTGCAACCTACTTAGCAGGAATCTGCTATGCTGAATTAGGGAACCCCGATGAAGCAGTCGAGATGTGGAAGAAAACCGTGAATCTCGATAAAAGGCACGACAATGCCATGTATTTTATTGGAAAGATCTATGGCATGAAGGGCATGTGGGACATGGCGATTCATCAGTTCAATCAGGCTCTTAAAGTCAATGATGAGATGCCTCAATATTACCAGGGATTGGCTGAAATGAATTTGGCAAAAGGGGAACTTCAGCAAGCCGTGGATCAATGGCATAAGATTCTTACAATCGATGAAAAGAATCTCCAAGCGCATATCAACTTAAGTGCTGCTTATTTGGATTTGAACAATCTCGAAAGCTCGGTCCGTCATGGCGGAATAGCCGTAAGTTTAGGGGCTACCGGCGCGACCGTTTATTATAATTTGGGGATGGCTTATTTGTTTGCCGGAATGCATGAAGACAGTCTTAAATATCTAAAGCTTGCCAAAGAAGCGGACCCTGAAGATGTTGCAACCAGATTGTCTTTGGGAGAGGCTTATATAGCTAAGGGTGAACGAGAAGCAGCGATTTCTGAATGGCATGAATTATTGGAGAAAGCTCCAAACACACCGGATGCGCTGTATAATTTGGGTCTGGCTGCTGCTCAAGACGGAAAAGGAGAAGAAGCCATTTCTTTCTTTGATCAAACTTTGAGTATTGACCCGAACTACCTTCCTGCAATCACCAATAAAGGGATTCAATATTACTTAGATGGACGATGGCAAGAATCGTTGCGAGAATGGGAAAATGTTTTGAAAATCGATCAACGCCACACTCAAGCTTTGGGAAATATTGTTGAAATTTATTTGAACCAGGGTCAACTTGAAGATGCAAAACGCAGACTGGATCATGCTTTCGATGTTCATCCCAATGAAGCTCGTTACCATTATCTCAGAGGATGTCTTGCTTTGAAGAAAAGCCAAGTAAAGGACGCTTTATCCTCATGGCAGCAAGCTTATAAACTTGATCCAGAGATTTTTGTGACCTATGCAACCCATGTACAGGAAATGTTAAGTGGGGATAAGTTTGAACATTTGATTGCTGCTGGACAAACAGAAGATCAAGAATTGCTTCAAAAATTACAAGAGGTAAAAAGCGGTCAAGCTGTACAAAAGATTATACAGGCAGCCAAAGTGCAGGCGGAGATTCAAAAAGAAGAAAAGAAAAGTCTGATGCAGAAGCTGAAGAGCCTTTTCCACTAGAGGTTTTGTTATGGATATGATTCGACAAATTTCTTTGGAAATACAAGCTCCGGAAGCATCTCTCTCAGCAGCTTTACTCTTACTGGATGAAGGAAATACAATTCCGTTTATTGCCAGATATCGTAAAGAAGTAACCGGTGGACTCGATGAGAATCAACTGCGATTTTTAGAAGAACGGGTTACCTATTTGAGAAATCTGCAAAAGCGTAAAGAAGAAGTGCGTGCCACGATTCAACAGCAGGAGAAATGGACACCCGCTTTGGAAGAAGCCCTGAATCGCGCTGAAAAATTGCAAGAGGTTGAAGATCTGTATTTGCCGTATCGGCCAAAACGGAGAACTCGTGCGAGCATTGCCAAAGAACGAGGGTTAGAACCTTTAGCAGAGGCGTTCCTTCAGAGAAATCTAACTCAGGAGGAGCTTTCTGCTTTGCTAGAGGAATTTTTGAGCGAAGAACTTGGTGTTGACCAAGTTGAGATCGCGATTCTTGGTGCCCAGGATATTATTGCAGAACGCGTCTCGGAAGAAGCGGAATTGAGATCTTGGGTGCGAAGGTATACCATGATGCAAGGAAGTTTACAAAGTAGCGCCGTGGAAGCCGATAAAAGCAGTGATTATCTTTTGTATTACGATTATGAAGAACCAATCTCAAAGATTCCTCCGCATCGGGTTTTGGCTTTGAACCGCGGTGAAAGAGAAGAGTTTCTAAAAGTAAAATGTATTGCTCCTAGAGAGGCTATCCTCAGAAGGCTTCAAGGTGCCTTTTATGCGCCAGCAAACTCGGCAACTGCCCCCCTTGTTCAAGCAGCAGTCGTCGATGGATATGATCGGCTGATGTCACCCTCCATTGAGAGGGACATTCGTTCTACCTTAACCGAAACCGCAGAGACACACGCAATCAACGTTTTTGCTGAGAATTTAAGAAATTTATTGCTTCAACCTCCCGTGAAGAACCAAATCGTCATGGGAGTTGACCCTGCTTTTAGAACGGGTTGTAAGCTTGCTGTTGTTGATGCAACGGGTAGATTGCTGGATTTAGATGTTATTTATCCTACCATCGGCAAAAACAATCAAGAGAGTTCAAAGATTACATTGCTCAAACTGATTGAAAAGCACCAAGTCAATTGCTTGGCCATTGGTAACGGTACCGCTTCTCGGGAGACCGAGCTATTTGTTGCCGAAGCTCTAAAAGAGCTTACCAGACCTGTAGTGTATACAATTGTGAACGAAGCGGGAGCCTCCGTTTATTCAGCTTCCAAGTTAGCAGGGGAGGAATTCCCCTCCCTAGATGTATCACAACGAAGTGCAATTTCGATTGCTCGACGCTTACAAGATCCGTTGGCAGAGTTGGTGAAAATTGATCCCAAAAGCATTGGTGTAGGGTTGTATCAGCATGATGTCAATCAAAAGCAACTTGGCCAGAAACTTGAATCCGTGGTTGAGAGCGTAGTTAACCATGTTGGGGTTGATTTGAATACTGCCTCGTCGGAACTGTTAAAATATGTTGCAGGTATTAAGACCGGAGTTGCCAAAAAGATTGTTCAATATCGAGAAAAAAACCGGTCCTTTAAAAACCGCAAGCAGTTATTAAAAGTAGGGGGTTTAGGGGAACAAACGTTTTTGCAGGCAGCAGGATTTCTCAGAATTTCTGGTGGTGATCTATTTTTAGATCAGACTGCGATTCATCCTGAAAGATATGATGCAGTCGAAAAAATGTTTTCTTTCATGCAAGTTCCGTTTTCTGTTTCCGGCGTTATTACGGCTGTTGAACGATTAAAAGCGATGGACGAGCATTCTCATACAAAACTGGCATCGCAATTAAATCTTGGTATGCCAACTTTTATTGATATGATAGAAGCTCTTGCAAAGCCGGGACGTGACCCTCGTGAAGACTTACCTCCGGTGGTTTTTTCGACCGATGTTCTTCGTTTTGAGGATTTGTCCGAAGGAATGATATTGCAAGGAATTGTTCGAAATGTGGTTGATTTTGGCTGCTTTGTTGATATTGGGGTTCATCAAGATGGGCTTGTTCATGTTTCTGAAATTTCCAAGCAGCGAATTGCTCACCCCTCTCATGCTGTGAAAATAGGGCAGCAGGTTCAGGTCAAAGTGATCTCCATTGATCATACACGAAAACGAATTGGGTTGAGTATCAAGCAAGGCGAATAAAGGAGTGTTAAAAATGGCCAAACGTAAACGGGATATGGGAACTCAGAAGAATCAGGTAGCTGATTCACCCAAAGAACCCGATTTGGAAGCAATACGTGACGAAAAGGGCAAAATTGGTTGGGTTGAAGTTCCTGGAGAAATCCTTTATGCATGGAACGGAAAGCCATGGGCAAGTCGCCCCAAGAAATTGACGTTGCTTGTTGCGTTTTATGTGTTCTTTTTTCTCGTGTCCTTAGCAATCTTCCCGGATTTAGGGTTGTTTTTGGTTTTGATCCCTTTGTTATTGTTTGGTAGTGCTTCCGCACATTTAGTCAATAGTTATTATGTGATTACCACCGAAGGCGTCTACTGGAAGAATTTTTTAAACCAAATGTTTAAACCTTGGATTGGAATCGAAGCTTTCATCTTTGAAGATGAAATGGGTGAACTATTTTTCGAAAGAGGAAGTATTCGTTCAAGAATACAACGAAACATGCCCATTTATTTTGATAAAAATCGCGAACAGGTTGAGACCTTGATACAGGAGAATCATACGCAAGCTTGGGCCGGTATCAAGGAGAGAATCTTGGCAAACGAAGAGAGAATTCGAGCCGAAGTGCTTGCAGAGCTTGACAGCCAAGAGAAAGGAGAACAAAAATGACAAAAAAACCGGAAGATCACATCCCCGAAAGCCCCAACCCAATTTTGGAAACCAATTATTATGAGTTAGAACCGGAACGTCGGGATTTTATTATCAATTACATGGCAGAAAAGATTGACAAATATGCTATGGGTACCCCTGCCATTGTTTTTTTAGAAGCCGCGCGTCCTCTGAGCTTTATAGGTGGTTCGATTATGTGGGGAGCAGCCCCTTTTCTCAATATCTTTGTCAATGACCAATATACCAAAGAAATTGCTTTGTTTTTAGAAGACCGAAAGAATATCGAAGCACTGATTCAGAAGATTGAAGGTTTGGAATTCGAACGGGTAGCGCGTGAGAAAATTGAGAAGCAAGAGGCTAAGAAAAGAGCGATTGCTGAGGGGAAAAAACCTTGGTGGAAGTTCTGGTGAGGATTGAAGTAGTAAAATATCGAAAAAAGCAATGAAACGCTTTGGATTTTGATACAATTCGATACTTTTCGCTTACAGGAAGGGTTTTTCATACCAATAGAGAATTATGACCAGTATTTTAACGGCGTCTGTTGTGTTCATTTGTATGAATTAGTGACAATACAGGCAGCCATTAAGTAAGAAGGAGGAACGTTCATGGCTCATGAAGTAAAGCGAGAACCAATTACTCGCGAAATCAATTCCATTATTGCCACGGACTGTGGTTCAACGACAACCAAAGCAATCTTGATTGAAAAGGTTGATGGTGTATATCGTTTGATCAACCGTGGCGAATCCCCGACAACCGTAGAGGCCCCCTTCGAGGATGTTACCGCTGGCGTACGGAATGCGGTACACGAATTAGAAGAATTAGTCGGTAAAACATTCTTAGGCCCTAACGGAGTCTTAACTCCCAGACAACCCGACGGCAGTGGTGTAGATATTTATCTTTCTACGTCTTCAGCCGGTGGTGGGTTACAAATGATGGTGGCCGGTGTGGTAAAAACCATGACCGCAGAATCTGCTCAACGTGCAGCTCTCGGTGCCGGTGCTATTGTTATGGACGTCATCTCTATTGATGATGGCCGCAAACCCTATGAAAAGATTGAACGTATTCGTCAACTTCGACCCGATATGATTTTATTATCCGGTGGTATTGACGGTGGAACGATTACACACGTTGTAGAAATTGGTGAGTTGATTTCTGCTGCAGAACCGAAACCTCGTTTAGGTATTGGCTTCAAACTTCCGATCATTTTCGCCGGTAATAAGGATGCCCGTAAATATATCAGCGATATTCTGGAAAAGAAAGTCGACCTACGTATTGTAGACAACCTACGTCCTGTTCTGGAATCAGAAAACTTGGGACCGGCCCGTGAAGAAATTCATAACTTATTTATGGAACACGTTATGGCACAAGCTCCTGGTTACAATAAGTTAATGCAATGGACCGAAGTACCCATCATGCCAACTCCGGGTGCGGTTGGTAAGATTATTCAAACAACCGCTCTTCAATATAATATTCACATCATCGGTGTAGATATTGGTGGAGCTACCACTGACGTATTCTCTGTCTTCGGCGATGATCATGAATTCTTCAACCGTACCGTTTCTGCAAACTTAGGTATGAGCTACTCCATTTGTAACGTGTTGTTAGAAGCCGGTGTTGATAACATCATGCGTTGGATTCCTTTCGATATTGACGAAGCCGATCTTCGAAATCGTATCCGAAACAAAATGATTCGTCCCACCACGATTCCTCAAACGTTACAAGAATTAGTCATTGAACAAGGTGTTGCTCGTGAAGCTTTACGTTTATCCTTCATTCACCATAAATCCTTAGCTACAGGATTAAAGGGTGTTCAAAAAGTTCGTGACATTTCTGAAGCTTTTGATCAAAGCTCTTCTAGCGATTCCATCATTCAACTCGATAATTTGGGTATGATCGTTGGGTCCGGTGGTGTTTTATCTCATGCACCTCGTCGTCAACAGACTGCGCTCATGATGCTGGATTCCTTCCAATTAGAAGGATTTACCGAATTGACCGTAGACTCCATCTTTATGACACCGCAATTAGGTGTATTATCTGAAGTGCATCCGGCTGCTGCTGCTGAAGTTTTCGCAAAAGACTGCTTGATTTTCTTAGGAACTTCAGTTGTTCCCATTGGGAATGCACAAAAAGATGGCGACAAATGTGTTACTGTCAAAGCCAAAATGCCGAACGGCGAAACCATTACCCGTGAAGTACATTATGGTTCTATTGATGCAATTGCTTTGGGCGAGAATGAATATGCTGAAATTGAAGTCAGCCCGACCAATCAATTTGACATGGGTAACGGCAAAGGTCGTTCCGTGACAAAGAAGGTTCGTGGCGGCGTGGCCGGTGGAATCATCATTGACGCTCGTGGTCGTCGTCCGTTTACTCTGCCGACGGACAAAACAACTCGGATTACCAAACTTATCGAGTGGTTCAAAGCCCTGGATATTTATCCAATGGATGTTTTGGAACGCTACATGCAGACTGCGAAATAATAACGTTTTGAATGAAAGGAGCGTCAATCAATGGCTAATGCATATACCCCAGGCCTCAAGGTAACAGCCGCCTCTACGATTTCCAAGAGACGTCGTTTACCAATTTTGGGCGAAGTGCTGGTACAAAAGGGAGCGAAAGTTCGTCCCGATACCCCAGTCGCCAAAGCTTATATTCCTGGAAATCCTCAATCGATTAACGTAGCAAATATCCTTGGAGTTGAAGCTGAAGATATCGAACCGTTGATGAAAAAGAAACCGGGAGATAAAATCGAAAAAAACGAAATAATGGCAATGTCCAGCAGCTTCTTTGGATTATTCAAGAATGAAGTGAAGTCCCCAGTATCCGGAACAATCGAACATATTTCCGAGGTCACCGGGCAAGTAATTGTCCGTGAACCGGCAATGCCGATTATTATCAATGCTTATGTCGATGGAACAATTTCTGAAGTTATGGATCGCGAGGGCGTTGTAGTAGAAACCAAAGGTGCCTTTATTCAGGGGATTTTTGGTGTCGGTGGTGAACGTGAAGGCATTTTGAAAATGGCTTCCAAATCCCCGGAAGAGATTTTAGATGCCGCTCAAATCAATGATACCTATAAAGGATGCATTATTGTAGGCGGAAGCCTTATGACTGCTGCTGCAATCAAAAAGGCAGCTGCTGTTGGTGCCCGTGGTATTGTTGCCGGTGGTATCATCGATAAAGACTTAGTGGATTATCTAGGGTATGATATCGGTGTTGCCATCACCGGTCACGAAGATATTCCTTTAACTTTGATTGTTACTGAAGGGTTTGGCCAGATTACCATGGCACATAAGACTTTTGAATTATTGAAGGCCGTAGAAGGCAAACATGCATCTCTTAACGGTGCTACTCAAATCCGTGCTGGTGTTATGCGTCCGGAAATCATTGTTCCCGATGACACTGCAGTAGTAGATGACTCAAAAGCGAACCTTGAAGGGAACCTTGATGCAGGCACGTTAATTCGTTGCATCAGAGAACCGTACTTTGGTCAAATTGCCGAAGTCGTAGATCTCCCGCCAGAATTAGTGGTTATTGAAACCGGAGCGAAAGTTCGTATTATGACAATCCGTCTTAGCAATGGCGAAGTTGTAACCGTTCCACGCGCCAACGTTGAATTAATCGAAGGTTAATAAAATCAAACCCTGTCTCTTTTGAGGCAGGGTTTTTTTTAGTGTGGGAGAAATTACTAACGAATGAGATCGATGAAAGAATTGGGGTGTGAACCTATGATTGACAATCATATGCATTTGGAGCATTATTCGTATACGATATCGGCGCTTAAAGAGTTTGTAGAACAGGGGAGAAGACGCGGCATCCACGAGTTCGGATTCAGCGATCACAGTCATCATTTCGTAGAATTTAAGGAAATGTATTTCAGAAATGTGATTATGGATGAAACCCCTGTGGGTCAATATCAAAGGCAGTGGATGAAAGAGCAGGAAAAATCTTTTTGTTATCGATTAGAGGAATATGTGGACCTGATCGAGCAAGGGAAGGAAGCAGGATATCCTTTGCGATTGGGAATTGAAGTTTGCTATTTTCCAGGGGAAGAAGAGGCAATTCGATCGATTCTGAAAGACTATCCTTTTGATTATGTGATCGGTTCGGTTCACTGGTTAGAGGGGTGGGGATTTGATACAAAAGAAGAATTTTGGGCCGGAAGCAATGTTGACCAGGTTTTTGAACAATACGGAGAAGTGCTTCAAAAGGCGATTGAGAGTGAACTCTTTGATGTGATCGGTCATCCCTATTCCTGCAAGGCTTTTGGTGCTTGGCCGGTGCATTTAAATCTGACTCCTGCGTTTATGAGCATCGCTGCTTCGGCAAAAAAACACGGGGTTGCGTTGGAAATGAATTCCGGCCTAGCGTATCGTTATCCTGCAGCAACGATATGTCCACCCATCGGCTTGTTACAAATTGCAGCCGAACATCAGTGTGATTTCAGTTTTGGATCTGATGCACATCGAAGTTCAGATTGTGGGCGAGGAGTGGCATACTTACAGCAATTAGCAAAAGAAGTGGGGATTTCAAAACAACCTTCGTATATATTGCGCAAACGAAACGAATATCCATTAGACAGCAGACCGGAAACATTGATCTAAAGCAGGAACTCATTTAGGTTACGGAGAAGAAATAGACAAGAAATTTATTGATGGAGGTCAAAAAAATGAGCAAAGCAACCATTGAGATGGAAAAAGGAGGGCAAATCCTAATCGAGTTTTTCGATGAGGCAGCCCCAAATACCGTCAAAAACTTTATGGATTTGGCAAAAAAAGGATTTTATGATGGACTCACGTTTCATCGCGTCATTCCGGGTTTTGTTGCACAGGGAGGGTGCCCAAAAGGAACCGGAACCGGCGGACCTGGATACACCATAGCTTGCGAAACGGCAGGTAACCCGCATAAGCATGTAAGAGGGGCGTTATCCATGGCGCACGCTGGAAAGAACACGGGTGGCAGTCAGTTTTTTATCTGCTTTGCCTCTTTCCCACACCTCGATGGTGTGCACACCGTTTTCGGACAGGTAGCTTCGGGTATGGATGTTGTTGATGCGATTAAACAAGGAGACAAAATGAAGAAAGTGATAGTTGAATAGAAGGGAGAATTTCTATGAACGACATTGCACTGAAAACCATTGATCAACGCAGAGAAGAATTGATTCGTTTAAGTGATTATCTGTGGGAGAACCCGGAACCGGCTTATACTGAATTCAAAGCAGTAGCGGCAATTAAGAAAGTTTTAGTAGAGGATGGCTTTGTTTTAGAAGATGAGTTTGCTGGGATGCCTACGGCCTTTATCGCTTCCTGGGGAAGCGGGAAACCGGTCATCGGATTTTTAGCGGAGTATGATGCCTTACCTGGTTTGAGTCAGAAGATTTCAGTGAAACAAGAGCCTGTTATAGAAGGAGCCCCCGGTCAAGGATGCGGACATAATCTCTTAGGTGTTGCGACCCTGGGTGCGGTTCTTGGATTAAAACAAGAGATGATTGAAAACAATCTTCCTGGTACACTGGTCTTTTACGGATGTCCGGCTGAAGAAGTTTTGACAGGTAAAGTATTCATGGCACGCGATGGAGCTTTTGATCGACTGGATTTGGCGTTAGCATATCATCCCGGACGAGCCAATGGCGTAAGCTTAGACAGCTCCAATGGATTGAACTCTGCGATTTTCCATTTTGAAGGGCGAACAGCGCATGCAGGTGGAGACCCGCATAATGGCAGAAGCGCTTTGGATGCTGTAGAATTAATGAATGTTGGAGCCAACTATTTGCGTGAACATGTTACAACCGATGTACGTATCCATTATGTGATTAAAGAAGGCGGAATGGCCCCAAATATTGTTCCGGATAAAGCTTCGGTGTGGTATTATGTTCGTGGTCCCAAACGCAGTGTTATTGATGAAGTCTATGCACGTTTAATCAAGGTTGCGAACGGTGCTGCCATGATGACAGAAACCACAATGAAGATTGAGTTTTTGGGTGGTTGCCATAACACATTACCGAATAAAACGTTAGCAACCGTTTTACATGAGAGTTTGAGCAGCATTCCTCAAGAGCCTTGGACAGAAGAAGAAATTGCTTTTTCCAAAGAGTTAAACCAACAACAACCTGTTCAATATCCGGCAGCTTTGAAAATGATGAATTTACCAGAAGGGACTGAGATCTTTACCGGTGTAAGCCCCATGCGAGAAACTGGAAAAGTGGGTGGTGGCTCTACCGATGTTGGAGATGTAGCCCACATCGTGCCAACTGCTTCTTTCGGCACCGCAACCGACAACTTAGGAGCACCCGGTCATAGCTGGCAAATCACGTTGTGTTCCGGTATGAGTATTGGACATAAGGGTATGATTTACGCAGCAAAAGCCATGGCAGATGCCGCAGGCAAGCTTTTGAGAGATCCAGATTTAGTAGAAAAAGCCAAAGCCGAGTTCTTGGCTGCAACGGGTGGAAAGCCCTATCAATGTCCGATTCCTCCGGAAGTTAAAGCACCGGGTCAAAAGTAATTTTTCTCAAATAACAAAAAAAGCCTCGGTAAGGAAGTTGAACGTTCCTTGCCGAGGTTTTCTAACTTAAATAGCAGAAGATCATAAAATAATGACAGATACTACCTGCCAACACAAAAAAGTGGAATATCTCGTGGAATCCAAAAATCGGATGATCTCTTCCGGGCCATTTCATGGCGTAAAAAATTGCCCCAACGGAGTAAAAGATTCCACCCAACAAGAGCCATAACAAGCCACCGGGGGGCAGATTGGCTAGCAGGGGTTTGATCACCATAAGAGCCATCCATCCCATTCCTAAATAAAGACTGGCAGACAACCAGCGAGGCTTATCAATCCAAAAAATACTGGTGATAACACCGAACAAGGCAATACCCCAGACCAAGATTAACATCAGAATCCCTCCTTGCTGAGGGATGGATAACAAGCAGATAGGCGTGTAAGATCCGGCAATGAGCACATATATCATGCTGTGGTCAAATTTTCTCAATCTTAAGCGTTGAATTAGACTGGTGCGTACCGAATGGTATAATGTACTGGCCAAATACAGTGCAATGGCAGAAGTTCCATATAGGGTGTATGCCACAAAATTAAGCCCTGATACGGCGTTTTCAAAACCCCGAATCAATAAAGCAATCAGACCGGTCAAGGATAAGACAACTCCAAACCCATGACTTACTGCAGAAACAATTCGTAAGCCATCGTTTGGATCTCTTTGGGTTCGCTGTTTTTTCGTAGAAACGCACCTCCTTATAATTTTAGTATAGCATTTTGAAAACGATTTGGCAAACATAAGAATGAGTATGGCAAAGCTTTACAAGCTATGGTATAATCGATAAGAAAAGAGATTATACTGATTGTGAAAGAAGGTTTTCCTCTTGAATATGAAATCCGTGAAGGAATTTATGGTTGAATTATTAGTATCTGCTGCTATCGTGGCGTTCATATATTTTTTCATTGCTGTGTTTCCCTTAGTGCCCTCTGCGTCGATGAATCCTACGATTGCACCCGGAGAGCGAGTCGTTGTCGAAAAACTTACAAGATTCTTTCGTACCGTTGAATATGGCGATATTTTAGTGTTTCCCTGTCCGGACTCCAAACCGGGTGCTTTTCCTTACATCAAGCGCTTAATTGCAAAGGGCGGCGATGTACTGGAATTTTCGAACGGGAAAGTGTATCGCAATGGTGAATTATTAGAAGAGTCGTATGCTGTTGGTCAAACCATTAGTTATCAGTCTCGCTATGAAATTCCAGAAGGCATGCTGTTTTTTATGGGTGATAATCGTACCAATTCCGAAGATGCACGCTTCTGGCATACCACTCCTTACGTGAGTGAAAAAGCAGTCATTGGCAGAGCGGTAGCAATTATGTGGCCTATTAACCAATGGCGATTATTGAAGTGAGGTATTTATGGGCCAATCAAAAATCATCGAATTTAACTTAGAGCGATATTTCCCAACCGTTGAGCAGGGAATCCATTTAACGAATCAGGAAATTTTACGCTGCCGCAAGCAGAAAATCAGGGTCATCAAATTGATCCATGGTTATGGTTCCAGTGGGGTTGGCGGAAGATTACGTCATGGAATTCGAAGGCATTTACAATCGATGATCCAAACAGGCTCTTTGCGTGGATTGGCGTGGGGAGAAGAGTTTTCAATTTTCGACGAAACCACAAGGCAAATGTTAGAAGCGGTTCCTGAATTGAGAAAAGATTCCGATTTGGAACGCTGCAACCAAGGCATTACCATGGTTTTTATCGGATAACATAAAAACGCTCCCAAATCTTTTGGGAGTTTATTTTTTTGAGAGGAGGCTAGCAGGAATGGAGAGATATAGCGAATCTGAAATGCACCGGTTTCTAAGGAAGTTGACCTCCGATTCGGAAGCTCTTTCGTTGATCGGTATGTGTAAGAATGCTGGAAAAACCACAATTCTGAATGCGATCTTGTCATCCTACATGTCTGAAAACCCGATTCCTGATTGGGGCCTCCTTTCAATAGGGTTAGATGGCGAATCTCGAGATCGAGCAACCTCGGGTCATAAGCCTGAGATTTTTGTGACGGAGGGTACTATCTTTGTAACTCCGGCGAATTTGTGGAATCAATCGGATGTCAGTAAAGAGATCTTAGAGATTCTCCAACCAGGAGGTGCCTTGGGTTCTTTGTTAATCTTGAGGGCCCAAAGCGATGGCTTTATTCAACTTTCCGGTCCATCATCGCGTGATGCGATGTATAAAGCCGTTGGTGCGTTAAAAAAATTTGGAGCCCAAAAAATCATCATCGATGGAAGCATCAATCGCAAAGTGTTTTCGGGAGATGAAAGCATGGATACGCTTTTATGCACAGGATATCCTTGCTTTGATGATTATCATCAAGCTGTTCAGGAAACACTTCATGTGTATGAGCTCTATACTCAATTGCCTGAAATAAAGATTGCATTTTCTGAAGAATCTTTCTTAAGTATGCTTTGTGGTGATCAAGAGCAATCTTTTTTTACTTCAGATCAAATTCGACGCGAAGGGGTTGACTGGCGTTCTAAGAGGTTTTTATCGTGTGATGGTGTCTTTTATCGTGGGGCTGTTCATTCACACTTTCTGAGGCAATTAGGAGACCTTAGAACAAAAGCTAATCCTATACGCCTGGTAGTTCCCAACGGAAGTCGTATCGTTGCTGAGAAGGAGCAAGTTCAGAAATTTATCAGAGAAGGGAATTCAATCTCTGTACTCCATAGAATCCCAATCAACGGTATTTTTGTCAACCACCGGAGGGATACCCCTACTCCATCAGAGGATTACCGGCTGATGCAAGGGATTGCGGAGCAAGTGGATTGCCCGGTTATCGATTGGAAGGAGAGATTAATATGTACAAATCCTTTATAACATGGCAATGGCATGAAGAGCTGGAAGCCGTATGGAAGCAATTGGAGATCTCTTCATGTTATGGGCAGCATGCCTTTCAGCAGCAAACGATATACACGGGGGAGTGTAAAAATGAATTATCTCTCGCCTTCGATGAACTAACAGTATTTATCAACGGTCTTCGAATGCATCCTGAAAAGGGTGTGGCTTTATTGGAATTCTTTCGAGGGATTCCAGACATTCGGAGTGAGCTGAACCTGTTAAATACCGGATATGGATTGCGGCATGAGGCCTATTTCAAATTGAAACTCTTCCTTCTAGCTCATGAAAAAATCGAAAAAGAGATTTATCCTTGGCTTCGATCTTTGTCACTAAAGAGTATCGAACTACTTTCTTTACAGCCTTGCCTTGCAGTTTTGGATCCTTCCAATCAAAGACTTCCAACCTTTTTTCTGGATGGTGGATTTTCTGAAAAGTTAGCTGAGGTACGATCTCTGAAGCGCAGAGTAGAACAACGGCTAAGGACGCTCAAAGAGGAGAACGACGTTACCGAATGGACGGAACGACGTAACGAGGTGCTTCGGGTTGAAACGCAGGAAGAGGAGAAAGCGCTTGCCCTTTTACAAAAGCAGCTCGACCCTTATGCTAAAGCTTGGCAACAATACCTTCAGCAACTCGGTGCCTTGGAATTGCTCTTGGCAAAAGCACGATTGGCTTTGCGAAAAGAAATGGTCCGACCCGTCATTTCTGACGATGAATCGCTATGCTTTAGCGGACTTCGACATCCTATTGTTGAAGGTCTCCTGCAACAAAAAAAACGAACCTTTCAGGCCATCGATATTGAATGCTGTGCGGGTTCGACGGTTATTACCGGAGCGAATATGGGTGGGAAGAGCGTGACCTTAAGAGCGATTATGATCAATTGCCTTTTGTTCCAAATGGGTTATTTTGTATTTGCGAAAGAAGCAAAACTTCCTCTTTTTGACCACTTGACACTTCTCGATGAAGTGCGACAATCGATTCATCAAGGTATGAGTAGCTTTGCAATGGAAGTTTGTCAATTTCAGCAACACGTAGAGGCACATAATGGAAAGTTTGTTCTATTAGTACTGGATGAATTTGGAAGAAGCACCAACCCTCAAGAAGGTTCGGCCTTGATGCAAGCAGTTACACATTATATGCAACAGCAACCGGGAGTTACGCTGATTGCAACGCATTATGACGATGTTGCTACAGAAGCCGGGGCGCATTATCAGGTGATTGGGTTTAGTCAACTGAGTAAGGAGCAATTCCGTCAAGCATTTGAACAGGGAAGAAATTCCCTACAGGTTTTACAAGACTATATGGATTACCGTCTAGAACCTGCAAGCGATCTTCAAAGGGTCCCTCAAGAAGCTCGTTTGATTTGTAAAGCATTTCGATTAGAACAAGACATTATGAATTTTATGGAGAATAAAATCACAAAAAGGAATCCGTAGAATCTTGACTTTGCGGGTTTAATCTGATATATTGTGTCTTGAAGTGAATAGAGAATAGAGGAGCAGTCTGTAAGGTAATTCGGGGATCGGGACCGTCCGAGTTGAATCGAATGAATGTGCAGTTGCCGAAAAGCAAGAAGGACGAGTCGTTCTTGACTTTGGAAGAATCGCTCAGGGCGCTCTTTCTCTTTGTATGAAAGGAGCTTTTGCATGGACGTTATGATCAGAGTTCGTATGGGCAATCAAGATGCCCACTATGGAGGCCAGTTGGTTGACGGAGCAAAATTATTACAATTATTTGGAGATGTGGCAACGGAGTTATTAATTCGATTCGATGGAGATGAAGGATTGTTTAGGGCTTATGATTCGATTGATTTTCTTCAACCCGTCTATGCTGGGGACTATATTGAAGCAATCGGAAGAATTACTCATATAGGTAATACTTCCAGGAAAATGGAGTTCGAGGCAAAGAAGGTAATTCGTCCAAGACCCGATATTCATGAGTCGGCTTGTGAGGTTTTAGATCCTCCCATCGTTGTATGTAAAGCAAGCGGCACCTGTGTCGTTCCAAAAGAGAAGCAGCGAAAGAAATAAGGAGGGTTTGATTGATGCAACCATTAATGATTACTGCCTCGATTTGTGGTGCTGAAGTAACGAAGGAGCACAATCCTGCGGTGCCCTATACGGTTCAAGAAATCGGACGCGAGGCCGAACGTGCCTACCATGCTGGAGCGAGTATCATCCATTTACATGTTCGAGAAGATAACGGAAAACCAACACAAAGCAAACAACGTTTCAGAGATTGTATTGAAGAAATCTACCGTCGATGCCCGGCGGAGCTGATTGTCCAGCCATCCACCGGTGGAGCAACCGGGATGTCGAATGCAGAACGGTTACAGCCGTTAGCCTTGCAGCCCGAGATGGCTACGTTGGATTGTGGGACCTGCAATTTTGGCGGGGATGAAATTTTTATCAATACTGAGAACACCATCATCGAATTCTCGAAGCAAATGCAAGCGTTATCTGTCAAACCGGAAATCGAAGTCTTTGACAAAGGGATGATCGATATGGCGAAACGTCTGCATTTGAAAGGATTCATACCAGGCCCGTTGCATTTTAATTTAGTACTTGGTGTTAACGGGGGGATTAGCGCCGAACCTCGCGATTTGCTTTTCATGGTTGAAAGTCTTCCTGCGAATTCCACCTATACAGTTACAGGAATTGGTAGAGCCGCCTATCCCATGGCTGTCATGGCTATTGTAATGGGGGGACATGTACGCGTAGGCTTTGAAGACAACATCTATCTAAGTCGCGGTATTAAAGCTCAAAGCAATGGTGAATTGGTTGAAAAGGCAATTCGGTTAGCCAAGGAATTAGGAAGAGAAATCGCTACACCGCAACAGGCTAGGGAAATTTTAGGGTTATCTAGTTCTTTTAAGGGCTTAAGAAAGGATTGATGCACATGAATTACGGAAATCCCTATGGAACTCATCGAGTTTTAGATGGCAAAGGGGTATTGCCTCAAGCTGCCAAATGCCTAAACAACGATATGAGCATCCTTTATGATAACGAAATATTAATTGATGTTTTAGCGTTAAACATTGATTCAGCTTCGTTTACACAAATCAAGCAAATCGCCGAAGGGAATCCGGCTGAAATCGAAAAACGGATTTTAACCATTGTCTCTGAAAGAGGAAAGATGCAAAATCCAGTCACCGGTTCCGGTGGAATGCTCATTGGTACGGTTGCCGCAATTGGCACAGCTTTAAAAGATCGTGACCTTAAAGTCGGAGATAAGATTGCTTCTTTAGTATCTCTCTCGTTGACTCCTCTGAAAATTGATCGTATTGTCCAGATTCATACCGATATTGACCGTGTCGATGTTGTTGCCAAGGCAATCTTATTTGAAAGCGGAATTTACGCAAAATTACCGGAAGATATGAGCGAAAATTTAGCATTAGCTGCTTTAGATGTAGCCGGTGCACCGGCACAAACTGCAAAACTGGTCAAACCCGGAGATTCGGTGCTAGTTTTAGGTGCGGCAGGAAAATCAGGATTACTTTGTTTATACGAAGCGATGAAGAGAGTGGGTCCAACCGGCAATGTTATTGCCTTGGTTAGAAAAGAAAGTGATGTCGAGAAAATCCTCTCGATGAAGCTTGCGCACAAAGTTATCGTAGCCAGTGCAACTGAACCGCTCGAAGTTCTAGAGAGAACTTTGGCAGCTAACCATGGACGAGAAGTCGATCTTTCAATCAGCTGTGTCAACATTCCCAATACCGAAATGTCCTGTATTCTACCGGTGAGAAATCAGGGAATTGTCTATTTCTTCTCCATGGCAACCAGTTTCACCAAAGCAGCACTGGGAGCGGAAGGTGTTGGTAAAGATGTGACGATGATCATCGGTAACGGCTACACCAAAGATCATGCGGAGATTACCCTTTGGGAATTGCGCGAGAATCCGGTTCTGCGTCACTATTTCAATCAGCGATATTTATAATGTTTCAATGGAGATTTAGTCAAGAAAGGATGATACCCATGTCCGGAAGAGAACGTTTTTTCCCCGAAGTGACCGATCAGCAGTGGAATGATTGGCATTGGCAGGTACGAAATCGAATTGAGACGCTGGAACAGCTCAAGCGATACATTCAATTGACAGACGATGAAGAGGAGGGGATCCGACAATGTTTGGGGCATCTGCGTATGGCGATTACCCCTTATTATCTCTCTCTTTTTGATGTAGGAAACCCTCATTGCCCCATTCGTAAACAGGCAGTGCCCTCAATCATGGAATTAATTCAATCGCCTGCAGATCAACTGGATCCTTTGCACGAAGATAGCAATGCCCCGGTTCCAGGCTTGACTCACCGATATCCGGACCGAGTTCTTTTTTTGATAACCGATCAATGCTCTATGTATTGTAGGCATTGCACCAGAAGAAGATTTGCCGGTCAACACGATCAACAATTGCCTAAAGAACGTATTGAGCAAGCCATTCACTATATTGCTCAACATCCTGAAATTCGAGACGTTTTATTGTCTGGCGGAGATCCCCTTTTAGTCGCGGATTCGGTATTAGAGGAAATTATAGTAGCACTACGGCAAATTCCTCACGTCAAAATTATTCGTATTGGAACCAGGACTCCGGTCGTATGTCCGCAACGCATCACACCGGAATTAGTGGCTATGCTAAAGAAATATCAACCGATTTGGGTCAATACTCATTTTAATCATCCCAACGAAATCACTCCCGAGTCGCAAGCTGCGTGTGAACGGTTGACCGATGCCGGAATTCCGGTGGGAAATCAAAGTGTGTTATTAGCCGGTATCAATGATTGCCCGCATGTAATGAAGGAATTGGTTCAAGGACTCGTGGATATACGAGTACGTCCATATTATCTTTACCAATGTGATTTATCACAAGGGTTAGAGCATTTCCGGACTCCTGTCAGCAAAGGAATCGAGATTATTGAAGCCCTTCGCGGTCACACCTCTGGGTTTGCAATTCCTACTTTTGTGGTTGATGCTCCCGGTGGTGGTGGTAAAATCCCAGTGATGCCCAATTATTTAATTAGTCAGAGCCCGGAACGTGTAATTCTGCGGAATTTTGAAGGAGTCATCTCGGCTTACACGCAACCTCGGCATTATGAAAACCATTGCCAATGTCCAGTTTGTCGCGGGGAGAAAGAGCAAAATACGCTGGGTGTTTTCGGTTTGCTTCAAGGAAAAAATTTGTCAATCGAGCCTCGAGAGTTGGCTCGCCGCGATCGGGTGCAAGGGGAACATCATGAGTAAAATTCATCTTGATACTTCATTAGTGGAAAAGGCAAGGCAATATGGGGCCTCTATAGCAGAAGAAGTTCAGAGCTTTGTTGAGCTCCATACCACGGTTTCTGTTGAACGAACCATCTGTCGTTTATTAGGAATTGACGGGGTCAATGAAGATCAAATTCCATATCCGAATTTGGTTGTAGATCATTTGAATGACACTGGCCTGCTTCCTTTGGGCGTTGCACTGACATTGGGCAATGCAATGCTTAATACTCACTTGAGTCCTCAAGAAGTGGCAGAGGAGATTGATCGGGGTCTCATTGATCTTCGTCACTGGCCGGTGTCAGATATTCAGGCAATTCAAACCTTGTTGCAACCTTTGATTGAGAAGAGCTTAAAGAAAATTACGGATCATCGATTGACAAGATCGCAGTATCTTGAGAAGTTCAGAGAATCCTCTGAACCATTGCTTTATGTCATTGTTGCCACGGGAAATATCTACGAGGATATTATTCAGGCCCAAGCAGCAGCGGAGCAAGGTGCCGATATTATTGCCGTGATTCGAACCACCGGGCAAAGCCTTCTGGATTATGTGCCATATGGACCAACCACGGAAGGCTTTGGAGGAACCTATGCTACGCAGGAGAATTTTCGTTTAATGCGACATGCCTTGGATGAAGTGGGTGAAAAGCACGGTCGCTATATTCGCTTATGCAATTACTGTTCCGGGTTATGTATGCCAGAAATTGCAGCTATGGGGGCGCTGGAACGATTAGATGTTATGTTGAACGATGCACTTTATGGTATTCTTTTTCGTGACATCAACATGCAACGCACGCTGATCGATCAGCATTTTTCACGTCAAATCAACGCTTATGCTGGTGTTATCATCAACACCGGTGAAGATAATTATCTGACGACAGCGGATGCCGTTGAAGAAGCACATACGGTTTTAGCTTCTCAAATTTTGAATGAGCAGTTGGCACTTCGAGCTGGATTACCGGAAGAACAAATGGGGTTAGGCCATGCATTTGAAATTGATCCCAATATTCCGGGTGGATTTGTCATGGAACTCGCACAAGCACAATTAATCCGCGAAGTTTTCCCCAAAGCTCCTCTCAAATATATGCCACCAACAAAATATATGACCGGGAATATTTTTCGGGGTTATGTGCAGAATGCTCTCTTTAACACAGTTTCTTATCTAACGGGGCAAAGAATCCACTTATTGGGTATGTTGACAGAAGCAATTCATACACCGTTTATGTCAGACCGGGCTCTTGCCATTGAAAACGCACAGTATATTTTCCGAACCATGGAGGGGTTGGCCGACGAAATCCAATTTGTTCCTGGTGGAAAAATTGAACAACGAGCCCAAGAAGTTTTAAAGAGTGCGACAGAGCTATTGGAAGAGATTGACCGAAACAAGTTGTTTTCTGCCATTGAGAAGGGTGTATTTGCCAATATCTCTCGAAGCCGATCTGGCGGTAAAGGCTTGGAGGGGGTTGTTCGCAAGAACCCGATGTATTGGAATCCTTTTGCTGAAAAAATGAGCGCAAAGGAGGTGCGATAATGAAGCCCTATGGAGATACCATGAATGACGGAAAAATGCAATTGAGCTTTACTTTACCTGTATCATTTGGAGATAAAGCCGCTGCAGCAGCGTTGCAGTTAGCTTCACAGATGGGGCTTCAAGATCCTTCGGTCGCTTATCAAAAAGAACTCACGGAGAATTTTACATTTTTCGTATTATATGGCTCAGTTCAATACGAAGTTGATTACGCATCCATCGTTGTAAACCAACAAGATGAAATAATTCTTTCTATGGAAGAAGCAGACGAGATAATCCGACGGCAAATCGGGAGAAAATTAGTGGTCGTTGGAGCATCTACAGGTACCGATGCCCATACCGTTGGGATTGATGCTATTATGAATCGAAAAGGCTTTGCCGGGCATTATGGGTTGGAGCGATATGAGATGTTGGAAACCTATAATTTAGGGAGTCAGGTTCAAAATGAAGCCTTTTTAGAAAAAGCGATGGAAGTCAATGCCGATGTTTGCTTGGTTTCACAAACGGTTACCCAGAAGGATGTTCACATTCATAATCTGACACACCTTATTGAATTAGCGGAGGCAGAAGGGGTTCGGGATCGTATGTTATTTATCTGTGGAGGTGCTCGCATAACCCATGCATTAGCAAAAGAAATGGGTTATGATGCCGGTTTTGGCAGTGGAAAATTCGCAGATGATGTAGCAAGCTTTATGATTCAAGAGTTTATTCGCCGTCAAGAGCAAAAGCGGCGTGGCAATTATTCATAAAAGAAAGAAGGAGTTAACATGCATAAGGTTTATGTAGTCAGTGCTTGTCGTACAGCCATTGGCACCATGGGTGGAAGTTTGAAGGACACCTCGGCTGTTTCATTAGGGGCTCTTGTGATTAAAGCTGCTCTAGACCGAGCCGGATTGAAACCGGATCAAGTGTGCGAAGTGGCCATGGGGAATGTGTTGCAAGCAGGGTTAGGGCAAAATCCCGCCAGGCAAGCGGCTGTGGCAGCAGGTATACCCATCGATAAGCCCTCTATGACTGTGAACAAGGTTTGTGGTTCTGGGCTCAACAGTGTTGTTTATGCTCAACGTAGTATTCTAGCAGGAGAAGCGGATTGCATTATTGCTGGGGGTATGGAGAATATGGATCAAGCCCCCTATGTGCTTAGAAATCTTCGCTATGGTTCTAGGATGGGGCATCAGGAAGCAGTAGACCTCATGGTATATGACGGATTGACTGATGTATTTAATCAGTATCACATGGGGATTACGGCAGAAAATATAGCAGAGCAATTCGGAATTTCACGATTGCAACAAGATGAATTTGCTTTAACTTCTCAAGCCAGAGCGGAAAACGCAATTAAGGGTGGACGGTTTCAAGAAGAAATCGTTCCGGTAGAACTTGTGGATCGCAAGAAAAATGTCACTCTATTTCAACAGGACGAGCATCCTCGCTTTGCTAGCACGTTAGAAGCCCTACAAAAATTACGACCCGCTTTCAAAAAAGATGGATCCGTGACAGCTGGTAATGCTTCCGGCATCAACGATGGAGCTGCAGCCTTAATTGTATGCAGCGAACGCTTTTTAGAAGAGCACAAATTGAAGCCCTTGGCACGTATTATCAGCAGTGGTTCGGTTGGCGTTGATCCATCCATCATGGGATTAGGACCAATTCCTTCTGTAAAACAAGCATTGTTAAAAGCAAATCTATCATTGGAGCAAATCGGATTAATTGAAGCCAATGAAGCATTTGCCGTTCAGTCTTTGGCCGTTATTCAAGAGTTAGGATTAGACCCTGAGATTACCAATGTCAATGGTGGGGCAATCGCCTTAGGTCATCCAATTGGAGCATCGGGTGCTAGGATCTTGGTTACTTTATTACACGAAATGGCGAAACGCGATGTCGAATATGGTCTCGCGACGCTCTGTATTGGTGGCGGTATGGGTGAAGCCCTTATCGTTCAACGTGATGAAAGATGTAGGTGATATGGATGAAAAATATTATTGTAAGTATAGATAAAAAAGTTGTGACTCTAACAATTTCCAGACCGGAAGCGATGAATGCATTGACGTCTGAACTGCTGACTGAATTATCGTCAGCATTACGCGAAATTGCCGATCATCCGGAGTATCGCTGTCTTATCGTTAAGGGAGCAGGGGATAAAGCCTTTGTTGCAGGAGCTGATATCAGTGAAATGCAAAACTTTAATGCTCGCCAAGCCTTTGATTTTTCACTGTTTGGAAACCGAGTTTTTGCCCAACTGGAACAGCTTCACATTCCTACGATAGCTGTTGTAAACGGGTTTGCCCTAGGAGGCGGTATGGAATTAGCTATAGCATGTGATATCCGCATTGCGACCTCGAAAGCAAAATTTGCATTACCGGAAACTGGCTTAGGCATTATTCCTGGTTTTGGTGGAACCTTCCGACTTGCTCGACTCATTGGAGAAGGTCAAGCAAAACACCTGATGTATACGGGCAAAACTATTGATGGAGAGGAAGCCTACCGCATTGGGCTGGTCGAACTATTGGCCACAACAGAAACGCTTGATGAGGTTTTAGCCGATACTGTTGCCAACATTTGTAAGAACAGCCCTGCAGCTCTTCGCCAATTAAGTCGTCTTTTTGCTTTTGCACATGCCGATGCTACAGCTGCTGATTTTCTGCAAGAAGCAGAGCGATTTGGTGCCTGCTTCACCTTCCCAGATCAAAAGGAACGGATGCAAGCTTTTACCGATCGTCATCGAAAATCGTAAGAATAGGAGTTGCTGCAATGAAAATACTGGTGATTGGTGCTGGAACCATGGGCACTGGAATAGCACAATGCTTTGCCACGGCAAACATACAAACGTATTTGTTTGATATAAAACAGGATGCGGTTCAAAAATCGCTTCAAAACTTGCATAAAATCATGGATCGACAAGTAGAGAAAGGACGAATGACGGTTGAGGACCAAACTCGACTCTTTGATTCGTTGATACCTATACAATCAATTGAAGAATGCGGCACGGTCGATTTAGTGATTGAGGCAATTATTGAGAAAATGGAAGCAAAGAAACAGTTGTTTCAGATGCTCAGCAATCAACCTCTTGGTAGTCCAATTTTCGCAACGAACACATCAAGCTTATCGATTACTGAGTTGGCAGCAAGTGTTCCTTGCTCAAATCGAGTGATTGGTATGCACTTTTTCAACCCTGCTCCCCTCATGAAATTAGTGGAAGTTGTTAAAGGTGCTCAAACTTCAGAGGATGTCGTTGAAAAGGTGATTGAATTAATAAAGAATCTTGGCAAACAACCAGTCATTGTTAATGAAGCACCCGGATTTGTCGTTAATCGAATCTTAATTCCCATGATCAATGAAGCAATCGGCATTTTTTCGGAAGGGGTTGCTTCTGCGCAGGACATTGATTTGGCAATGCAATATGGGGCAAATCATCCCATGGGTCCACTGGCTTTGGCAGATTTGATTGGCTTGGATGTCGTCTTGAACATTATGGAAGTGTTGCAAAGCGAAACCGGTGAGCCAAAGTATAGACCCCATAGCCTTTTGAAAAAAATGGTTCGAGCGGGAAAATTAGGACGAAAGAGTAAAGAAGGATTCTTTACCTATTCTTAAAAGGAAAGGAATAAGGCGATGCAAATCAAAATCATATCATATCAAGAGGCGTTGCGTCATTTCTGTGACGGAATGACTCTAATGATTGCTGGCTTTATGGCGAATGGTAGTTCGGAACTCCTAATCGATGCAATCTTAGAAAAAGGAATTTGTGATTACACCATTATTTGTAATGATACAGCGATGCCGGGTTTCGGTATTTCCAGATTGATCGATAGTAAACGTGTCAAAAAAATCATTACTTCTCACATAGGTATGAACCCAGAAACGGGACGTCAAATGTCAGCCGGGGAATTAGAAGTAGAGCTTGTTCCGCAAGGAACACTCGCAGAAAGAATCCGCTGTGGAGGTCACGGTCTCGGTGGTGTATTAACGCCTACCGGGCTAGGCACTCACGTAGCCGAGGGAAAAAGAATCCTTGAAGTGGAAGGGAAGGAGTACCTTTTAGAGACACCTCTAAGAGCCGATGTCGCAATCCTTCATGGAACACGAATCGATTCTTTTGGCAATGTCTATTATGCAGGTACAACACGAAATTTCAACCCTCTCATGGCCATGGCCGCGGATTTGGTTTTGGCTACTGCGGAAGAAGTCGTCGAGATTGGTACGTTAGAACCGGAATGCATTATGACCTCCGGCATCTTTGTTGATTATATTGTGAAAGGAGATTCCTAATGGACCCAAAAGAAATTATTGCTCGCAGGGCGGCTGAAGAATTATCCGACGGCAATGTGGTCAACTTAGGAATTGGCGTTCCGACAATGGTGGCCAATTATATTCCCAGCGGCATCCATATCATTCTACAATCCGAAAACGGAATTATGGGTATGGATAAAATGGCTGACGAAAGCCATAGAGATCCACATATAGTTAATGCCGGTGGAACCAACGTGACTGTGAAAAATTATGCCTGTTATTTTGACAGCGCGACTTCGTTTGGCATTATTCGTGGAGGGCACTTAGATCAAACCATGTTGGGTGCTTTGGAAGTTGATGAAGAAGGTTCTTTAGCCAGTCATATCATTCCTAAGAAAATGATTCCCGGTATGGGCGGAGCTATGGATTTGGTCGTGGGAGCGAAACGAGTGGTTGTTGTTATGACGCATACCGCAAAAGGGGATGCCCCTAAGATTTTGAAACGTTGTCGTCTTCCTTTAACAGCATATCGTAAAGTAGATCGTATCATCACCGAGCTCGCGGTTTTTGATGTTACCCCTGGAGGGTTACTCTTAAAAGAAAAACGCAAAGGGCTTCAACTGGAAGAAATTAGGAATAAAACGGAGGCAAACTTTACGGTTGCCGTCGATTTAAAAGAATTTGGAGAAGTACAAGAAGGATAATCAAAAATCGAATCGAAATAAGCAGACTAATCGGATGAATAGTCTGCTTATCTATTTTCATTTAAGGAGTGAAAACATGGAATCGTTACAAATGAAACGACTGGGATTCGGAGCGATGCGCTTGCCTGTTTTAGAAGATGAAACTACCATTGATCAGCCTCAAGTCAATCAAATGGTAGATCATTGTTTGGCAGAAGGCTTTACTTATTTTGATACAGCTTATCCGTATCATGGAGGAAAATCGGAAGGTGCATTAAAGATTGGTTTAGTTCAACGCTATCCTCGTAGTCAATACCTTCTTGCCGACAAGATGCCCATGTATCTCATTGAGAAAGAAGAAGATTATCCTCGCTTTTTCGCAGAGCAATTAGAACGTTGTGGGGTTGAATACTTTGATTTCTACCTTTTGCATAACTTAGGAGTTGAAAATTATCGCAAAGCAGAAAAGACCAATGGCTTTTCCTATCTTCAGCAGTTAAAAAAATCCGGTAAAGCACGCTTCGTGGGCTTCTCGTTTCATGACACGGCTGAAGTATTAGAGCAAATCCTGACACAACATCCTGAGGTTGATTTTGTCCAATTGCAAATCAACTACGCAGACTGGGATCGCCCCAGTGTTCAATCGGGTGCGTGTTATGATGTCGCTCGAAAACACGGGAAACCGATTATTGTTATGGAACCCATCAAAGGGGGGGGCCTCGCAAACCCGGTCGAAAAGATACAAAAGATGTTCCACGAGTATAATCCTACTGCATCAGCGGCATCTTGGGCAATTCGCTATGCCGCTTCTTTAGAGGGTGTATTAGTGGTATTGAGTGGGATGTCAAAAATGGAACATGCTCTCGATAATTGCTCTTACATGAAAGAGTTTCAACCTTTGAATGAAACCGAACAAAAGATTATTCAACAAGCAGTGGAAATTATCAAGCAATCGACCGCCATTCCCTGCACGTCCTGTCAGTATTGTGTTGAGCATTGTCCCATGAGAATTAACATCCCCTCGCTTTTCAGTATTTATAATATGGTGGAGCAATTTGGGAGCGCAAATTTCCCGGCGATGCACTATACTCGTCAAACCTTAGATCGAGGCAAAGCCAGTGATTGTATTGCTTGTGGGGCTTGTGTGGCCCATTGCCCGCAACACATCCCAATCATTGAAGACATGAAAAGAGTCGCTGCTCGATTCGAGAAATAAACATAAACATGAAAAGAAGGGGTCCCTACAAGGGACCCCTTCTTTTTGTCACACATCAAGCACGATATACAATTTGCCCATTGACAACCGTCATAACGGGTCGAACATTTTTTATTTCTATGGGGTCGATTTCAAAGAGGTTTTGATCGAGGACAACAAAATCGGCGAAATACCCGGGGAGTAAGCGACCTAATTGGTTCTCACGGAAGCAAACTTCTGCGCTACCCAAGGTATAAGCATCGACTGCTTCAGCAATAGTAACCGCTTCCGAAGCATTATATGGGGAATTTCCGTTGAGATCACGGCGGGTCACTGCGCAGTAAAGATTATGATAGGGATTCATATCTTCAACTGGGGAATCACTGCCAAAGCTCACCGGAATACCCAGTTTTAACATTGTGCCAAAAGCATAGGAGGTATTTGCCAAAGCTGTTCCGACACGTTGATAAACGATATGAGAATCGTAGTGAATAAAAATGGGTTGCACTTGTGCATAGATTCCTAAATCACGGAATCGGTGCAATAAGGGAAGGTCAGTAATTTGACAGTGAATTAAAGCGTGCCTTAAGGGGTTTTGGCCGTTATCAAGGATTTTCTCATAACTATCGAGCACCATTTCCATAGCACCATCACCAATGACATGAACAGTAACCTGGAATCCATTTTCGTGTGCGGTGCTGGTTAATGCGTCGAGTTGCTCTTGAGTTAAACATTGAATTCCGCAAGTTTCCGGATCATCGGCATAGGGTTGTCTCATCAATGCGGTTCTTGCTCCTAAAGAACCATCGACAAATAATTTAACCGGACCAATTTGCAACCATGAATTCCCTGAACCGGTTTTGTGCCCTTGAGAAGCAAAGGCCTTAATTTCTTCCGGTGAAGAGAAATTACATTGTTGATAAACTCGTAAAGTGGGTCTCTTCTCCAAAATCTTAGTATAAGCTTCCAACATCATCTCTGCATTTTCAGCATTGAGATCCATCGTCTGCACTGAGGTAATCCCTAGAGAAGCGGCATAATCCATGGCCAATTCTAGGCTCTTCATCATCGATTCCACGGTTGTAGGCGGATTCAAACGTTGAATTAAGCCATTGGCATTCTCACGGAAAACTCCGTTGGGCTCACCGTTTTCATCGAGGTCAAAATGACCCCCATCGGGTTGTGGGGTTTGAGCGGTTACCGTGGCGGTTGAAATGGCAAGACTATTTGCTGCCAAGACATGACCACAAGCACGGCTCAGGATTACGATGTGCTCGGTCGAGATTTGATCAAGATCATAACGATTTAGAAGGCGGTTTTCGTCGGTGAAATAATCCTGATTCCATCCCATGCCACTCACAATACTGCCGGGAGGAATTTCGTGGTCGGCGATGAATTTTCGAGTTCGGGTGATAACATCTTTAATAGAGGTCGAACCATAGAGTTGAACCTTTTGCATGCCGCTTCCGACCATATGTAAATGCATGTGGGAGTCGTGCCAGCCGGGAACGACAGTGCGTTGTTTAAGATCAACCTGTTCTGTTTGAGAATCAACATAGGATAAGAGATCGGAGTAAGAACCGATTTGTTGAATGATACCATCTTCAATCAATAATGCTTCTGTGGTTTCGTTGGAGTGAACATAGAACTGACCATTGTAGAACAAGGTTTTCATGCAATAATCTCCTTTCGTGGATGACGAGCGTTCCTTCGAGTGATGATTTCATATAAAACCAATCCAGCCGCTGGCACAAGTAAACCGATCATCGAAGTTACAGGGTCTTCTTGGAACGTATTGATGGTCAAGCCCACCATTATTAAAATTGTTAAAATCACGCTGAAGGGATACAACCAGACTTTGTAAGGACGGTTCAGGGTTGGATATTTGCGGCGCAACACGATGACGGCATAAAAAGTTAAGGAGTTAAAAATGAAACCACCAAAAACAACCAAGGAAGTTAACTGATTGAGATTTCGGGACAAGACTAAAGCGATTGCGATTAAAGCAGAGGCGATACTAGCATTGACCGGAGTCTTATATTCGGGGTGTAGACGGGCAAAGCTCGGGAAGAACAGTCCGTCTTTTGCCATGGCATAATAAGTTCTGGGAAAGACCATGACACAACCATTGAGTGCGCCGAAAACAGAGATTGCCATCGCTGCACTGACCATAAGCTTTCCACTGTTTCCGAACAAACTACCCGCTACTTCGGTACCTAAAAAGAAGTTTCCTTCTTGGAATAACCCAGCAATCACATCGAGGGGGAGAACACGATAAATTGCATAATTGAATAGGGTATATAAAGCAGTGACACCCAAAATTGCCAGAATAATTGCTAATGGGATATTTCTTTTTGGATTTTTGATTTCTTCACTAATCGTGTTGAGATTTGTCCATCCCTCATAAGCCCACAATGTAGCTACAACCGAAAATGCGATCATTGAGGCAAGCTGTCCAAATGTAGGTTGTGAGTCTGGTATTAATGATAAGTTCGGGCTTTGAGTTCCTAAGAACAATCCCGCGAAGAGAATTACCAAAATTGGAATCAGTTTAGCAACCATAAAAACATTTTGAATCCGTGAGCCAAGTCGGATTCCAAACACATTGGCTGCTGTTAACCCAATAATCAGGAAAATCGCGATTGCTTTTCCCATGATTGGGGTCAAAGGTAGGATACTACTCAGTAAATTTGGGAAAGCAATGGCTAAGGCCGCAATAGATCCAGAACTCCCTAAAACAAAACCGCTGATACCGCTCATATAAGCGATTCTTTCACCAAATGCCTCCCTTAAGTATACATAACTGCCCCCGGCTTTTGGCATCATCGCCCCCAGTTCTGCATAGCAGATACCACTTAACAGAGTAACGAGACCACCAATCAGCCAAACTAACAAAGCTAAGCCTTGGCTCATTCCCGAACGCATTAGAACATAGGAGCCTAGGTAGAAGATACCTGAACCGATCATGATACCACCTAGGACGCTGATACCACCAAAGAGACCGACTTCGCGGCGAAACTCCGTGGCTTCCGACTGTAGAATTTCTGGGGAAACGTTGTTGGGATTCATAAAAAAAACTCCTTTCATGTTGTGTCCTTATAGGACAAATAGAGAAATATAAAAAGTTGCACCCATCGATGCAACTTTCTTTATTCCCTACAACAGGAAAGAAGTCTACAACGATAGCTCCTCCGAGAAAATTTCTCGGGAGTCCAAACGATTTTCACGTTTAGCCCAACTCTTTCTATTGCCACAGAAAGGTTTCGGCGGTTGACCCTTTCACCGACTGCATTGAATGCCTTCTTCATCGGTTACTCTTCTCCCCGCGCCTCTATCAACTTTTTATTGTTCCAGAGTATAGCATGGACAAAAGCACTTGTCCAGTCTTTTTTTTAAGTGATACAAAATTTTTTAAGAAAAAAAATAAGAAATAAAAGCAGGAATTTTTACGGTACACGAAGAAGTTATCGTTTCGTTACTCGGTTATGTGGGAGGGTTCTATGATGTTCTTTCGTTTAGGATTTCAAAATGCTTGGCGAAATTTAAGTCGCAGCCTACTTGCTGTCGTTTCCATGGCAGTAGCCGCTGCTTTTTTTACCTATGTTATCAGCTTAGGTAAAGGCTATGTCAATCAAGCAGGGCAACCTTTAAGGAATATGCTGGGGGGAGAAATCGTAGTCTATGCAGAAAAGACTTCTGCAGAAGCACCAAAAGAAAAAGATCGGTGGCTTTATCATCAGGGAGAAACGGATCCGTTTACCGATCTGCCGTTTTTATTTCCAGATTTGGCACAGACGGGATATCTTCATATTGAGCAAACAACAATGGGATTTTCACCAGGGCAATTAAACACTTTTACCAATACGAAAGGAGTGGATGGGGTTGGTGCCTTTCATCGTTTGCCTGCTGAAATCATTCAAGAAATCGACCCGGAAACCAGTAAAACGCCCATTCCTGAACACCTTTTAATCAAAAATGAAGATGGAACGTTTAGAGGTCCCGAAATAACGTATCGTTCCGGAATCCAGGGTAGAGATTGGCAAACAAATTCCGACTATTCATTAGAAACCTTTGTGTCTTCAGGTCGCTGGTTTGAAGAAGCCGATCAAAACCAATGGGTTGGTATTGTTTCAGCCAATCAAACGCTACCTTCATTTGCTTCTGTTCCGCTTCCTGGGGAGATCATAACCATAGAAATTCCTTCCTTTGTGCAAAAAAATGGGGAATGGATTGCTGATTATACACAAGCTCATCGCTTTGAGATTGAAATCATAGGTAATCTGAATATAGTGAGTCGTACGGTTGATTATATAAAAGGCATCGATGGATGGGTCACGGAACCAGTCTATGCATATTTGAATGAAGTTTATCTACCGTTACCGATATGGAATCAGATTTGGACCCAGGTTGCGGCGGGAGTTTCCTATACACCTACTGAAGTTTTATTACGAGTGAAAGATTTAACGTATCTACAGGATATTGTCTTAGATTTGCAACATGCGTTCCCACAGTATAGCTTTGTTGACATTCCACATCATCTAGAACGAGTCCATTCGCAGCTTAGCTTAGAACCGATAATCCCAGCAGGTGCAAGAAGAGCTTTGGAAGATCGTATTGATCCCTTTCGCCAAAGTGTAATAACGGCAGATCTGCGAAAACCGATTACCCTGTTAGTTTTACTGAATGCTGGGTTACTGGTAGCTGCCAATATTTTGATTTTGGTTTCCGAACGTAAAAAGGAAATTGCAGTTCTAAAAGCAATGGGGGGACGCGAATCAGAACTGATTCGTATGATTTTGGCTGAGGCGCTTTTGGTTAGTGGTGTGGGAGCCAGTATGGGCTTTTTCTTTATTAGAATCCAAGCTGTGTTGAACCAGCTCACAAATCCATTGGGAATTATGGTGATTTTGGGCTTGTTTTTCAGAGACTTCTTCTTTGTTTTGGGAGTGACCTTGCTTTCGGCCATGATGTTTGGATGGATTCCTGCCAAGAAATATGCTTCGTTACCGGTGATGGAGGTATTACGCAATGAATAAATCCATACACCACTTGCTGATCAGAAATCTTATTCGATGGCGATGGCGGCTTGTCTTAATTGCATTTTTAGTTGCTATTTCAACTTCAATCAGTATCCTATATGGAGGTATGCTCCAAAAATTTCAAGCAGAAAGTATTGAGAATATTGAGCCCTTAAACTTACCCTATGATATTTTAGTGATCTTATCGGACCAGCAGGCTCCACGTACTCAATTTGATAATTTGGGAACGTATCGTTATGAATCTCAAGGAGGAGTGTATCGTGGGAGACCTTCCGAGATTCCAATTACCATTCAAAAGGCAGAGGAAGCCTTAGCTCTCGAGCTGCAAACCCCTTTTGGATTGTGGGAAGTTTGGGGAATCGATACCGAGAATAGTTCATTGCAATCAGAAGAACTGCTTGGTGAAGGTGCATGGCCAGAGGTGCAAGGAGAGTTATGGGTTCCGGCCTCTTATAAGGAAGACTTTGAACTTCAGATTGGCAACACGGTTCCTCTGTTTTTCGTGGATGAATTTGGGGTTAAAAAAGAGTTTCAACTCGTGATTTGCGGTGTAGGATCGTCGGAGTACGATTTACAAAAGCCACAAATTACAATGGAATCAGCACATTGGATTAGTGGATCCAAACAACCAAACCGACAAATCTTGTTCTCCGAGAGCTTTAAATATATGAGTAATTGGTCGTTGTTTAACTCTAAGATGGAGCAAATGTATCCTGGTGCGACTTATATTTATAAGGCGATGCCCCAACTCCAGTGGCAAAATCTAATGAAAGCGGTCCAAAATCCCGGTCAATGGGTTTTGCTGTTAGTGTTCGTATTTATGGCAGTTTCTGTTTTGACAATCAGTCTCATGACCTTTTTAGAAAGAAAACAAGAGTTAGCTGTCTTAAAGACGTTAGGAATCTCGGATTTTCAGCTGAGTTTTGTTTTGTTCCTTGAACTTTTTACGGCAGGAATCCTTGGCTTTTTTATCGGCATACGAATCGTTTCCTTTGTTTCTCTCGTGATACCGAGTTATTTTGCGGATTCCAGCGCGTCTATATCGTTACTTTACCTTAAAAATGGTCTGATAACATTATTGTTTTTTATAGTAGCGGTCATTTACCCACTATTATTAGCGAAAGTAGCAAGTGTCAATCAATTGCTTTACGCAAGAGAAATCCCACTGGTTGTTGCCCGATATGACCATATTGTCAGTCCACCCACGGATTGGATTCGAGAAATGCAACAGGAACGGTTACATATGCTGAAAATGACTGTGATTGATGGTAAGTCCCTGTCAGTTATTTTAAAGAATCCCGGAGAAAAAGTGAAAACCGGCGAGGTTGTTGCCTTTATGAGTTCGATTGCAGGTTTCTATTATCAGGAATGGCTTGCTCCTTGCGATGGTGTGATTCAGAGCTTTGAAACCGCAAATGGTAAATATGTCATTAAACCTGAAGACCCATTAACTCCACTTTATCCTTATACTGGATTAATTCAAACCCGAAAATAGAAAGTTTTTTTCAAGGGTTTTGTAAGATTTTCTGTGTATTTAAGTAGATACATTTACAGAATCTAAGGTTGGGGAGGAAGTTTGATCCATAAAGCGAATTTAAATTAAGTTAAGTATAAAATCAGAACAATGAAAAACCTACTTTAAGGAGGCGATTCCATGGTTAATATTCAACGCATACAAGAAGCCGAACAACGACTACGATCGGTCGTTCATAAAACACCGCTAATGAGTTGCCAAAGCATTTCCGCTTTAGGTACAGGGGAAGTTTGGCTGAAATGTGAGAATATGCAAAAAACGGGCTCGTTCAAAGTGAGAGGAGCCTACAATTGTGCTGCACAATTGTCACAACAGCAACTGGAAGCGGGTTTGGTAACGGGTTCTTCCGGAAATCATGGGACCGCAGTCGCTTATGCAGCCAAGATGTTGGGATGTAAAGCGGTTATTGTAATGCCTGAAGATGCATCACCTGCCAAAGTTCGCGCCTGTCAAGCCTATGGAGGCACAGTTATCCACTGTGGATTCACCACGACAGAGCGCTTGGCCAAGGCCAATGAACTGGTTGCAGAGGGAATGACTTTGGTTCATCCCTATGATGATCCCGATGTTGTGGCAGGTCAGGGCACGGTTGGCTTAGAAATTCTGCAGCAATTACCTGACGTCGATCTGGTTTTTGTTCCGGTCGGCGGTGGTGGTTTATTAGGTGGGGTAGCGACAGCAATCAAAGAATCTGGCAGTAAAGCCAAAGTGATTGGTGTGGAACCGGCATTGAGCCCTCGTTTAAGACTTGCTTGGGATTTAGGTGAACCGACAGAAATAGAGAACTGGCAACCTAGTATAGCCGATGGAATCCGTTCCAAGAAGTCCGGTCAAATCGGATTTATTCAATCAAAAAAATACGTAGATGATTTAGTGACTGTTGAAGAAGAAGAAATTCGCAATGCAACTCGATTGGTCATTGAGCGTGCTAAGATTTGGTGTGAACCTTCTGCGGCCGTTACTGTTGCGGCGTACTTAGGAAATCCTCAATTGGTTGCGGGAAAGAAAGTGGTCTGCCTCTTATCGGGAGGAAACATCGAGATATCGACGTTGGCTGCTATTATCGGAGGTTAGGTGCATGTTTTTTCGTTTAGGAGCCGTAAATGCTTGGAGAAATTTAGCCAGGAGCATTCTTGCGGTTGTGTCCATGGCTGTAGCGGCAGCCTTTTTGACTTATACTATCAGCTTAAGTCGCGGTTATACCCATGAAGCATTCAGCTCTTTTCGTCAAGTATTAGGTGGAGAAATTGTTGTATATGCCCAAAAGGTGCAAGGCGAAATGCCAAGCGGAGATAGTTTTTGGTCCTTTTCTAGACCAACAGAAACCCCATTTACCGATTTAGCGGTTTTTCACCCGGAAATTTTTAAACAGGGTTATTTAGATAGCAGTCAGTCTCAGACAATTAGCCCTGAGCATATTAAGCAATTAGCAGACGAAAGTGGTGTTGACGGGGTGTCACCGGTGTACCGGTTACCTGCGTTTACCATGCTGAGTGACCAATATCGCTATCAGTCCGATGTCAGAGCCCGCGATATTCAAAGTGAGTTACCGATCAATCGCCCGGAAAGTTTGATTTACAGCGGACGTTGGTTTGTACCGGAAGATGAAGGGCAAGCGGTAGCCGTAGTTTCTCGTTTACAAGAACTTCCCCCCGGTGTACGATCTCCGGAACCAGGGAGCCAAATTATTCTAGAGTTTCCTTCGGTAAAAAAAGATCAATTCGATCAGATTTACCTGGATTACAGCCAACCAATTCACAAGAAATTCTCAATCATTGGTAACTTTGTATCACCAACCCGGGAGTATAGCTGGCAGGGTGATATTGATACTCAAACAGAAATTCTCTACTGGTGGACCAATGAGATCCAAATTCCCTATAGCACTTGGCTCGATATTTGGCGAGAAGCTGCGGGAGAACTCGAGTATCCTGTTTCTCAATTGATTTTACAAAGCAATGATTTGACATATTTAGAAGATATTGTTCTCAATCTTGTCAACAACTATCCGGAATATAGCTTCGTAAGCGTGCCGAACCAATCTACAATGGCCATGGAACGCCAGTTAATTGAGAAATTCTTAGCGGTTCCACAAAGCATGGTAGAAGCCAGTGTGCAGAAGGTAACACAACAGGGAATGGCAATGGATCTCCGACTCCCCATGATGATCTTGGTGTTACTTAATGCGGCTCTATTAGTTGCCGCAAACATGTTGATCATGATCAATGAACGGAAGCGTGAAATGGCAATCTTGAAGTCGGTCGGTGCCAAACGCATCGATATTACAGTCATGGCGCTGACCGAAGCCTTAATTATTGCAATTGTAGGGGCAAGTATTGGATTTTTGTTCTTTAGAATTCCGGGAGCACTTAATCAAATGACCAATAGCCAAGGCTTAATCACGATCCTTCAATCGGTTGTAGTTGATTTAGTGCAAGTTCTTTCGGCAACAGCGGCGGTTTCGCTGCTATTTGGATTAATTCCTGCGGTCAAGTTAGCTGGTATGTCGGTTATGAATGTACTTCGCAGTGAGTAAAGGAAGAGAGTGATGACAATGAACGATAATAATCGACCTATACTGGAAACGGTCAATTTAAATAAAGCATTTTATCTTGGGGAAGCAGTATATGCTGTGAACAACGTCAATATTCAAGTCATGCCCGGAGAAATTGCTATTATTGTTGGACCTTCAGGGAGCGGCAAGAGTACATTACTCAGTCTATTAGGAGGACTAGACCGTCCGATCAGTGGGGATATTCTCATAAATGATCAATCAATCGTCAAGTTGAACGAAGATCAATTAGCCTTGATGCGACGCAAGAATATCGGATATGTTTTTCAATTTTTTAACCTAATTCCTCACTTGAGTGCGTTGGAAAATGTTGAACTACCCATGTCAATTGCCAACATGAGTAGAAAAGAAGCAAGAGAACGAGCACGCTATTTATTAGATGAGGTTGGTTTAACACCACGAGCCCATCATCGTCCGGATCAACTTTCCGGTGGCGAACAACAACGTGTTGCAATTGCCCGATCGTTAGCGAATCGACCGGCGGTGGTTTTAGCCGATGAACCCACCGGAAATCTCGATAGTAGAACTCGTGATATGGTGATTGACCTTTTTTGTAGATTTAATAAAACAGAGAATCAAACCTTTGTTTTAATTACACATGATACCAGTCTGACTAAATATGCTCATCGGGTGATTACGATGAAAGACGGCAAAATCAATACCATTGAGGTGCAGAATCCATGAGTTTAAGGCAATTTAGTGCTGTTACTCGTTTGGCGTTGAAAAATATGATGCGCTGGCGGTGGCGGTTAGCGACGATATTCTTTTTGGTGGCGGGATCTTTCTCTCTTTTTGTGCTATATAGTAGTATGTTATCAGTATCAGCACAGATTGGGGTCGCCCAAACGGAATCCTTAACACTTCCTTATGATCTCATGGTCATTGTAGATGAAGGGAAGCCTATACTGAAAGCGGAAGAATTACCGATTCCTCGATTTAGGAGAGATATCCTTGAGGTCGGAGAAGAAGCTGTCGCAATCACTGCTTTTACACCGATGGGAAAGCAAGAGCTTTTGGGAATCACATCCGATAGCTATTTTTACAATAAGAATACTGAGGTTGTCGAGGGGCAGTGGTTATCGAATCCGGGTGATATGATCGTGCCTCAAGAATTAGCGGTACAGTATCAACTTCAAATAGGAGATCAAATCCCTGCTTATACGGTCTACAAAGAAGGCCGTCAACGAAAAGCGGAGTTCACTTTAGTCGGCTTCTTTACGCCGTCCTATCAGTTAGCACAACCTTTGATTTTAGAACACGACGCCAAGGAACTTATGCTACTTCCCCAAGCAAATCGATATATGATTGAATATGATCGTGATGAAGCTGAGCTGATTCATTTGATCGAATGGATGAAATCGGCATATCCCGATGAAACCTTTCTTTATTCAACTGTTACATACGACATGGGGAATGAATTACTGCAACAAATTTTCCAACCGGGTCAGTGGCTCTTAGTTTTAATCTTTTTATTTATGGGCATTGGTGTTTTAACCGTCTCATTGATTACTTTTCTGGAACGTCGACGCGAATTAGCTGTTATGAAATCGATTGGGGTTTCGAACATTCAAATCGTATATGCCTTAGCATTGGAACAAGGCACCGCCGGTATTGTTGGTGTCTTGACTGGGATTTTGATCATCTTTCAATTAGGATCGCGAATCAGCTGGTTTTCCCAGGTACTACCCGAAAAACTATATCTTTATATTGGCCAGGGAGCGCTGTTTACGTTACTGGTCATGATTGCCGGTATCTCGTTTCCAACGATATTGGCTAAAGTTGCTACGGTCAATCAATTGCTATTTGCGCGCAACATTCCCATTGTTAACACCCATATCGATCATTTGGCAAAACCAACCGGGTGGATTCTATTTCGAGAAATGCAAGAGAATCTACATTTTCTCAAATTTGATATGGTAGATGGGCGATTGGAAGGTGTATTACTAAAAGCAGTTGGTGACCCTGTGAAGCAAGGTGAGGTTATTGCTACCCAAGAAATGTACTTTGGGTTACGCTACCATGAGTGGAAGTCACCATGCGATGGAGTCGTAGCCGAATACAACCCCAACAGTGGTCATATGGGGATCTTGCCCGATGATCCAAACACCCCGCATTATCCCTATCCTGAGCATTTTGTACAAGATGAGATCCATCATCAGAAACAAATGGAAGCAGGGAGAGCAAAGGCGAGGGCAGAAAAAGAAATTTCCGAAATAGGGTTTAACGAAAAATAACTGAATCAATATAACACGAAGAATCTAAGGGAAAACCTTAGGTTCTTCGTGCTATAATCGGAGTCTAGTGTTAAGAGAGGAAAATTTCGGAAAAACTGAGAGAAGTCTAGTGAAAAAAAGGAGGAAATAAATTAGCTAACGAGAAATAAGAAAGACTAAGTAGCGATGGAACGAAGGAGTGAACAACATGGGATTATTCAGTCGTTTATGGACCACCATTAAAGGTTGGTTCGGTATGGGGGTCAGTGCTATTGAAGATCCGAATGCAATACTCGAAGCAGCTCAAAATGAATTAAGAGAAAAGCAACGGGAAGTTCGTAAACAAGCAGTACAGGTGATCCAGCAAAAGAACCAAGTAGAGATTATGCTCAAGAACGAAAAGCAAAAATTGGAAACCATGGAAGCCCAAGTTAAACAAGCATTACAATTAGGCCGCGATGATTTGGCAGAACAAGTTATGAAGCAAATGCTGGTGGTTGAAGAAACTGTGAAATCATTAGATCAACAATACAACCAAGCGCTTGAAGCTTCTGAGTTAGTCAAGCGGCAAGTTAAAGCATTTGAAGCCCAAGTACAGGCAAAATATCGTGAGAAATTACAACTGCAAACCCAATGGAAACAAGCCCAGATTACTGAAAAGCTCAACGAAGCCTTGAGTGGAATTTCTTTTGATACCACAGATGAATCTTGGGAAAGAGCAAAAGAGAAAATCCAAGAGAAGCAAGCACGTGCTGAAGCTCTTACTGAGATGGGCAAAGAGAACTTGACCACAGAGTTCCATGAGTTACAAAGCGATTTAAGTACTTTAGCTGCGAAGGAACGTCTTGCTCAGATGAAAGTTCAAATGGGTCTAGATAAGGCCACGGGGCAAGTTGACCTTGAAACCGCTGGGACACTGGAAGATCAGCAGGTCAAAGAAAGGCTTGGCAAGATCAAGCAGGAGATGGGACCTCAGTGAGTAAAACACCACCGCTATCATTCTACCTAAAATCTTTATTCTTTTCACCAACCTCAATTTTAATTATGCTTGTGACGTTAGGCGTATCCTTTTTCGTCTCAGGGGGATCGATATCCCTATTTGGGTTACAGTTGCCCTTTTGGTTGGTGGCCTTGGGAACCGGCGGGATTCTTGAGATTATGCAATGGATCGGGAACTTAAGCTCCGAAAAGTTCAAGAACAAAGTGCAAAAGGATTGGAGTCTCAAGAGTTTAGCCACAATGCGAAATAGCTTACGTGAGGCTTCCAAAAGTTATGAACGCTTACGAGGACGGCCCAATTATCAACGAGTTCGTTACGACCGAGTACGAAAGTTAGAAAAAGATATGTTCGCTGATTTTTCAAGAATGGAAGTTTGGGACAACGATGTTGCTCAAGAAGTGTTATCACAATCCATTCATGGATTTTTGCGCTACTATGAACTACTTAATCGTGATCAACGCATAGCAGGTCTTTTAGAAAATGCGAATATCCAGCAAATTCAAGAAGAGATTGATCGACTACATCGTCAAGCTTCGACTGCTTCCAGTTCGGAAGCCGTTGGGCAGTATCAAAGGGCGGCCGGTTTCAAGCAGCAGGAGTTGAAGTCCTTAGATCGAATTCGACAAAGCAGTATTCTCTTGCAAGCACATCTCGATACCTTAGAAAGTGCTTTGTCGAGCTTGAGGACTCGACTCGTCAATACTACTGTTTGGGGTGGCGAAAGTGTTCGATTTGAGCTCAGTAATTTGACACAAGAGCTTATGGCCTTAGAGATGGCAATGGAAGAATTAGAAGGGATCGATAACGAAACCTTACAAATTGAAAAAGAGCTGAATATCCCCCAGTAAACTCTTCCAAGATTAAAAAAGTCTGTGACAGACCTCTTGTAGTTAATGTCACAGGCTTTTCCTATGAGGAGATCATTATGAAACGTGGAATTATTTTTTTAGCAGGAGAATTTCTTTCTCTACCGGAAGATTTTCGTATTTCTCCCAATGATGTAATCATTGCAGCCGATGGAGGTTATGAACACACAACTCGACTGGGTATCCACCCGAATCTCTTGATCGGCGATTTCGATTCGTTGTCTGAAGCAATGCACAATCAAGCAATTTTGCAAGGAATCACAACCAAAACATGGCCAAAGGATAAAGATCAAACCGATGGAGAAATTGCAATTCGTGCTGCAGCTGACCTTGGTTGCACGCATCTGATTCTTTTTGGCGCGTGGGGAGGGGACCGGTTGGACCACAGCATTGGAAACCTAACATTGCTGGAGACCTGTTATCAATTGGGAATCGAGGCCATGATTCATCACAAAGGGGAAAATATCATTTTTTGTATTCCCGGAAGCTACATTTTGAGCGGAATGGCACGAAACATGGTTAGTTTGATTCCGATTTCGCCGGAAGTAACAAAAGTTTGTGTGAGCGGATTACGGTATGCTTTACTTAATGAAACATTAATTCAAGGTACAACGAGAGGGATGTCGAATGAGTTCACAGAGAGCAAAGCTATAGTCACTTTTGAGGCCGGAAAATTGTGGTTGATTTGGCAGGGTAAACCAACCGATCTCTTGGGTTATATGAATGACGTTTGTCATTAAATCGAATTAAATAGAAAAAAATAGGCAGACATTAGGAGGGATAAACCTTGCACTTCGAGAATATAGAACAGATAAAATTGCTTGAAGGACCAACCCCATTACAAAAAATACCGCGATTTGGGGCATCGATCCATCTGCCAAACCTTTATATAAAACGTGATGATCATATGCTGCTTGGGTTGGGTGGCAACAAATTAAGAAATCTGGAGTTTTGGCTAGCTGAAGCTTTGAAGCAGAAAGCGGATCTTTTGGTTGCAGCAGGAGGATTACAAAGTAATCAATGTCGATTGACGGCAGCAGCGGCAGCGAAGGTTGGCTTGCAGTGCCTACTGATTCATAACGATGATCGACCTGCAGTCCCAGAAGGGAATGGGTTTCTAAACTACTTATTAGGCGCAGAAACGATATATTTGGGTAAAATTAGTGAAGAGGAGCGGGGACGGCAGGTTGAAACGATCTTAGATCGGCTCAGAAAACAAGGTCGTCGTCCCTATCTCATTGGTGATGCTGGACTTGGGGCACTTGGCTATGCTAATGCAGCAGAAGAACTTGCACAGCAGAGTTTGCTGCTGGAGAGACCGATTAATCAAGTCATCATCGTTGGTGCAATGTGTGTTACAGCGGGTGGATTTCTTTATGGTACATCCTTGTGTAACGCTCCCTATCATGTCCATGTTATCTCGGTGGAGTATCCATTAGAAATCATGAAGTCAGCGATCGAACAGGTATGGCAAAAGGCCATCAACCGAACCGGCAAGATCCCCGAACTGCACTATACGGCCTTCTCTACTTTTTATGATGCATATTTAGGTGAAGATTACGCTATCCCGACCGAAGAGGCGTGGAAAGCGATGAAATCATTAGCTCAATTGGAAGGTATTTTTTTAGAGCAAGTCTATTCTGCCAAAACAATGGCTGGCTTAATTGATCTGCGACGGCGTGGTCTACTACAAGAAGAAGATTGCGTTTGTATTATACATACAGGCGGATATGGAGCACTTTTTACTCAAAATAAACTTCTCATCAATACATTTCAAAGGTGAAAGGGGTGATGTTATGATCAAACGACCAGCAAGGGTTGTTTGGATTTTAACATCTCTCTTTTTATTGATACAAAGTTGTTGTCCGATTACGGCCTCTAACCTTCAGGAGGAACAAATTCTTCACTATCGGAGAATAACAAGGATACAAAATCAGGGTGTAGAGACGGCTTTTGATTTAGTACTCACCTTATTACTTTTCCCTCCGGTAGAGTTAGGAAATCAGCAAACGTTCGAAGAAAGGATTACTCCTGAACCCATTGAAATTACTAAAGATGACAATGGAAACCGTTATGCTAGGATTCAAATTTCTCGGTTGCAACCGGGAGAAATAATCGATGTAGTCTATGAAACAAACCTTTCCAACCAATATTGGATGGCCGATAAAAGTACTTTATGGTCTCTTTCGCAACAGCTCCAACTGGTCGGTATGGAAAATCAACCTTGGGGTGTTAATTTTTCGGATTCCGAGTGGGTTCCCTATTTAAAAGATGAGCCATATATCTCTGTAGACCATTCAGGAATACAGGAATTAGCTCGTACTTTGACTGCTGATGCAGAAGGAATCTATGATAAAGCTCAAAGTATTTTCGATTATGTTAATACAAATATGAATTATGATGAATCACCCCTTTTTGCACGTAAAGGAAGTGTTTCTGCTCTTTACAATTTAAAAGGGATTTGCACCGACTTTGCTTCGCTAATGATTGCACTACTTAGAGCTTCAAATATACCTGCACGAATGGTGGGAGGGTATCTATTTGATGAGGTAGCTCGAGAATCGGGTCAGCAATATTGGAATGGTAGCAAACTCGCTCATGCATGGGTCGAGTTTTATTTGCCGGGCTTTGGTTGGATTCCTGCTGATCCTACTCATGTTTATTACTTGAATGATATTCGCGTACCGGCCAGACAATCGTTTGCAGCCATACCAAATTGGGGTCACGTTGTTTCCTCCTATGGTGTTGAAGCAGTAACCTATACATTGCAAGGAAATCATTATGGTGGAGCAATACTGAGTGTTTCGGGTTCGGATCAATTTTTCTCCGAGCATAGAAAACTGAGTGAAGAGATTTATGTCTACATCAATCAGAATCAACGAGCCTATTTTTCGGATGCTAAGCCTAAGATATCTGAACAAGGTAGAACATTGGTACCTTTGAGAGCAATTTTTCAAGCTTTGGGAGCAACCGTTCTTTGGGATCCTTTGCAACAAACCATAACAGCAGTTCGAAAAGGGACGGAAATTATAATGAAAATTGATGAGCCAACAATATGGGTCGATTCGATTGCTTATGCACTGGATACCGCCCCTTACATTGAACCTGATAACTGGAGAACGATGATTCCGCTACGAGCTGTGAGCGAAGCCTTTGGTGCCAGTGTAGAATGGGTAGAAGCAACGAAAGATATAATGATTGTACTACACAATTAAGATATATAAAGGATCATCCTAGCAGGCAGGGGTGGTCTTTTTTTAGAGGCAAAGCTCTTCTTTTGGTGCAGGTTTTTTTGCTCAAGGGAGCGAAATGGGTTAGATAACCTTGAAGAGGTTTTTATGAGAAAGGGTGATGTTGAAAATGGATCATATGATTATAGCAACAGCTTGGAATGATAAAGTTAGAGTATTAGCAACCGTTACTACAGAATTAGCCGAAACGGCTCGGAAGAAACATGACTTATGGCCTACAGCCGCTGCAGTCATGGGTAGAGCATTGACTGGCGGGTTGTTGATGGGGGCAAACCTTAAGGAATCTCAGAAGCTCACTTTGCGTTTCTTAGGAGATGGTCCTTGCGGTGCGGTTATCGTTGACAGTAATGTAAACGGTGAAGTGAGGGGCTATATGCAGGAACCTCATGTCGATTTACCGCCAACTGCAGCTGGAAAAATCGACGTAGGAAGTGCTGTTGGCAAAGGATCTTTAATTATCAGTAAAGATTTAGGATTCGGAGATCCCTATACCGGACAGGTTCCACTTCAAACTGGAGAGATTGCTGCAGATATTGCTTATTATTTTGCAATATCGGAACAGACACCAACTGCGATTGGATTAGGCGTTTTGGTTGATCCCGATGGTAGTGTTAATACTGCCGGAGGTTACATGGTCCAAATGATGCCGGGAGCGACAGAAGAAGATACGGCAGAGCTAGAGCATCGTCTCCATCACTTAGCTTCACCTACAGAGATTATCTCAGAGAAATCTTCTGCCGAACATATACTTCATCAGATTTTTCATCCCGATGAGGTTCGAATTTTAGAGACCCGAACGGTTTCGTTTCAATGTAATTGCAATCGAGATCGATTATCCGCCATTTTGGGAAGTTTAGAGATTCATGATTTGCAGGATATGATTGACCAAAACCAACCGATTGAAATGATTTGTCATTTCTGTAGAGAAAAATATTACTTTGAACAACAGGAGCTTGTAAGAATTCTTAACGAAAAAGCTTCTATATCCTAAGGATGAGGTGTTGATATGACGAAGCGAAGAAGAAACACGGGGAAAAGAAGCTTTGAAGAGATTATGGAAGTTAAGCGGGATTCTTTATCAAAAACGATACAATCGGAGGCTTCAAATGAAGTTTTAACAAACGCCTCTTGGGGTTCTCATCCGAACACACCCCTATCTAAGAAAGATATAACATTGCAACAAGCCATGGAATCTTTCGAAAAATCCGAAGAAGCAGATCTTTATTTACAGCACTTGCTAAAAAATAATTTCCAGGAAGGTAAAGAGTTTCAATGGTCTTTACATTCCGGTAAGGGAGAAGAGGTTTTGGTTCAAGAAGCAAAGGAAGAGTCTACTTTACGCAGTGAAAATGAGCCGCCCTTTGTAAACGAAGTTCTTGAAGAGGTTGAAGAAAGACCGATTGTAGAAAAAAATGTGTATTGGGATGAAGATGCTCTATTTTCGGACCAAATGTTGGTACTTTATTTGCGATTAAGACATGAAAATCAAATTTTGCGGAATCAAAAGCAAACAAGTATTTTGCGTGAATACGAAAACTTCTTCGTTGAAGTGGAGCATTTGCAATTACTACTAACGGAGTATTTAAAGCTTGAACAAGAAGCAGAAATCGAATTGAAAACTAAGATCGAAATTATTCGGAAGGGTATAGAGAGGTCTTTGAATCGTCAGAAAGTGGTTTTACAACAGTTCGAGCGAAAATATTCATGGCTACCCGAACAATTGAAATCACAGTCCGAAAAACCTTCTCAGCAAATGGCTTTATTTGAGGCAGTTTTAGAAGAACCGAGTATAGATCCTGTTATAGAATCATCGTTAGAAGAACCAAAGGTGGAATCTTTGGTTCCTGCTGAACAACCCATGATTTCGGTTGAGGAAGAGGAAGAATCATTACCCAATATCACGATGGATAGCAGGCTCACCTTGCGTGGGAGCTCATTGCACGGCAGAGAAGCCGATCCCGTACCAGGACGCCCTATGGTGAACAACGTACCTTTGCTCATGGTGGATGATTCTCAATATACGGACTGGCATCATTACCTTTATCCCAAAAAACCGACCTCTTCCAAATCTGCCGGTAAAAGTCATATCATTGTGAAAGCGCTTACCGGGGGAAATGATGCCGATGCCGCTTGTTACATGATTGAATTTGCCCGTACAGGGAAGAGAGTTTTGATTGATGCAGGAATGAAATTGGTGGCCAAAGGAGAGCGTTTTCCAAACTTTTCATCAATTCCGAAACCGGATCTAGTGCTGATTACACGTGCTCATTACAATCACTGTGCTGCCTTACCGTATCTTCTAAAACGCTGGCCGGAAATCCCAGTTTGGGCTAGTGTTGAAACAAGTCGTTTGATTCCGGTTTTACTTCAAACTTTAGTCCGAGACCAAAATGATTGGATGCAAGAAGCACCCGTGTATGATTACGATGAAATCAAACATTTGTTCGTTCATGCCATTCCTTGGGGGGAAAAACAATATCCATTTCATGATGATTTAGAAGTGTGTTTTCACAAAGCCGGTCAAATTCCAGGTGCCAGTAGTATCTCGTTGCAAAGTAAAACCGATTCCGTCTTTGTAACCGGTGATTTTGCTTTTCATGAAGAGCGAATTTCAGCAGCAGCCCAATGGCCTGATCGGGATTATGACATCGCCCTGATGAATATCACCCAAGGTCATTATCAAAAGTTTTCTAGAACTGATATGGAAGAAATTTTAGTGGATAAAGTGGAAGAGATCTTGCGGAAAGGTGGGACTGCGGTTTTTCCCATTGGAGAGTTGGGAAAAGAGAGCAGTTTATTAGCACTGTTTAAACAGGGTGTATCGGAAGGATCGTTGATGAAGGTTCCGTTTTACATGGATGGTCGTATGCCGAAATGTTTGAAAGCCATTGAGAGCACCTTGTCGGAGAAGCAGACCGAAGAACAAGTCTCATTGCATGCTGCTCATAGTTTACAGTGGTCTTATACCGAAGTTAATGAAGGAAATCGCCCCCTCATCGGCCAAGAGGCCAGTTGTGTTTTTGTGAATTATGCGATGCTAAAAGAAGGCGCTCCCGGCTTCACCTACTTTAAAGCAATTTTAAACGACCCATCGGCAGCTATATTTCTACCTTCTATTAACGATAGTTTTGTTAGCATTCAAGCGGAGTTGGACCAGTATTGGAGGAAGAACTTAGGCAGAAAGGCTGAAATTTTGTATTATCATTGGCCTTCCTTCTCTGCTCAAGATGAGTTAGTACGAGCGATTGAAAGCATCAATGCTCAAGTTGTATTGCTAGTGCATGGAAATGTCGAAGCACACAGAAATATGCGAACGGCGGTTCCAGGGCATGTAGTTCGCAGATCGATTTCCAATCAAGAAACGATTCGTGTTCGTCCCCAGGACGACGAAATTCACGATTAAAGGGGAGAATGATATGAAATGTCATGAAGTCCGGGCAATGCTACCAGCTTACTTGGATCGTACACTCTCTCCTACAGAGCGCTCTATTGTTCAGCTTCATCTGAAAGAATGCCATGAATGTCAAAAGGTCTTACAATCGTACAGCTCGGTACAGAAAATAGATTCTGTTGTTCTTGAACCGATCAAAATGAAAAAAAAGACAGGATTCACACCCCGAAAAAGCAAAACCAAACGTCAGGATGTCCAAACGAAGTTACAAGAAGCGGGGCTGATCGCTCCGGAAATGCAGGAGTATAATCAAGAACCTGTTCAAGAAAATAGCGGGGAAGAACTGCTTCGTAAACACATGTTAGCAATTCTTTCAGAGGAAGAAGAGAAATATAAGACAAGTGAACCAGAAGTTGAAATTCCGAAAAAGGTTGAAATACCCGATGTGGTTGAGATCGAAGAACCCGAATTTCAATGGACAAGAGACATGAGCTTAGAATCGGCAATGTCCGGTGGTATTATTGAAGAGCAGAACCAGGTTGGAGATGAGGAAGAAGCTGTCGTTGAAACATCTTTAACAGCACCCTTCAATTTTTCTTCCACTGCCAACTGGCAAGATGATCCTGATCAATTTGTTGAAATTCCCTATATTCACCCTGTGACCCGCTCGGAAGTTCTTAAAAAAGTTCGTCGCAACTCAATGGAGGGAATCCTTTTCTTGGAAAGTGAAGCTGAAAAGAAAAGAGAAGCGACCATTCATGCTGAAGAAGCGGAACTCCCTTTTGAGACGATTCCTGTGAATCAATCGGTTGAAATCGGTAGTTTCGACAACAAACTTGAAATGCATGAGGGCAGTGCTGCCGAGATTGCAAAAGCAAGATTGTATCAACAACTCAATGAAGATGAGCTTTTGACGGATCGAATCGGTAAACCCCGCACCATAAATCAAACAATCAAAACGTTACCGTTTCGTGAGAATACAAAGAAGCAAGCGATTCTTTATCGCTTCTTCACGGTCGTTCTTTTAACAATCTTGAGTCTAGTGACTTTTTTCCTCTGGAAAAATGGAAGTATTTTTGCCATGAGTGGTGTTTTATGATGAGAGAACAAGAAAAGCAGCGAAACCAACTTATTCTAGAGCAACTCGAAAAGACATATGGTGGAGCTGGACCGGAACTAGAGTACAAAACTCCTTTTCAACTTTTGACAGCCGTAATCTTGTCTGCTCAGTGCACAGACAAACAAGTGAACCAAGTAACCAAGCGCCTCTTTGCTGTATCACCCGATGCGGAATCCATGGCTCAGCTCACGGTACCGCAGATTGAGAGTTTAATTCGTGGAGTAGGGTTGTTTCGAAACAAAGCAAAAAATTTATCGATGATGTCAAAGCAATTGCTGCAAGAGTTTCGGGGAGAGGTCCCAGAGGATCGGCAAGCGCTAGAAAAACTACCGGGAGTCGGGCGAAAAACCGCTAGTGTTGTTTTATCCATTGCTTTTGATCAACCAGCATTAGCTGTCGATACCCATGTGTTCAGGGTAGCAAATCGTATGGGGCTAACTCAAGCCAAAAATCCATATGAAACGGAAGTGCAGCTTTGTTCACAGATTGATCCATCCAAGTGGGCAGATGCTCATCATTGGCTTATTCATCATGGACGGTATTGTTGCAAGGCAAGGGCACCTCAATGTGAGATCTGCCCAGTAGAGTCTTTGTGTCCGAAATTCTTTGAGAACAGAAAGGAGGAATCGGGTCATGCCTAGCCCTTCTTTCTTCGCGATTTTTGAAGAGCTTCTTCAACAACACAAACCTTTAAAAATCATCTTCAGTCAGCCAAGAATCAAAACAGAAAGCAAAAAACGCATTTTAACGCTCAAGCAAGAACGCACTTTGTTTTGGCAAGAGGAAGAGTATCGACAAAATCAAGTATTTCATCAAAATTATGACGTGCCAGAGCAAGTCCTCGCTTGGTGGCAGGAATGTAGTTTAATCTACAAACAGGCACAGGTTCAGACGAGTGAAAAAGAATATCATGTTTTCTTTCAAAAAGATGGTAGTAGTCGATTTACTTCTACCAATCGTGTTAGAACGCTGGAAGTACAAGCCCACAATCGAAAAAAGCAATACATCATGCAGGAAGGGACTCCGATTGATTTTTTGATTGAATTGGGAATTATGACAAAACAAGGTAAAATTATCCAAAGCAAATATGATAAGTTTCGGCAAATCAATCGATATTTGGAAATTGTATCAGATTGCTTGCCCTTTTTGTCAGATGGGAAAGTTAGAATCATTGATTTTGGCTGTGGTAAATCGTATCTAACCTTCGCTTTATATTGGTATCTAAAGCAGTTACAACGAGAGATTGTAATCGTAGGGTTAGACCTCAAGAAAGATATTGTCGAGCACTGCAATCTTTTGGCGCAACGTCTAGGTTACCAAGGGCTGCATTTTCAAGTGGGTGATATCGCACAATGGCAAAATCAAGAACCCATTGATTTGATGGTTTCATTGCATGCCTGTGACACTGCTACAGATGCAGCTTTGACTCAGGCTATTCGTTGGAATGCCAAAGTGATTCTAGCGGTTCCGTGTTGCCAACATGAATTAGCGCCTCAAATTGAAAATTCCACTCAAAATGCCATACTGCGCCACGGAATTCTTCGGGAACGATTGGCCAGCATTGTCACAGATGCTTTAAGAGCAGAGTTATTGGAAGCTTATGGCTACCAAGCGCAGGTCATGGAGTTTATTGACTTAGAGCATACGCCAAAAAATTTGCTGATCAGAGGCATCAAACAACAGAATATGACAAAAGTTGAGAAAGCACAGGAAAATGTAAGTAGCCTGCTTCAGCATTATGGACTGCAAGAGTGGGCCATGCTTAGGTTCCTAGAAAAAGATATGAAATCAGGGATGCCATCTCCATAAAAAGGGATGGTATTCTCATTTATGATATCATATATATAATTATGTCACTAAAACGCCTGTCGATTGTCCATTTAATGTGTAATATAGTTGACGAAAGGCCTTCCATCGGTTACAATATCCTTATAAAAAGATGGGAGGTCAATGAGATGCCAGAAAATAACGTGGACTTGAGTTATCTTGGAATTCATTATCATGGGGATGTTTACCGCAATTTATCCCCGGTTGAACTCATCGAGCATGCATTGGAACGAGGCGAAGGGGTCTTAACCAATACAGGTGCTTTGTCGGTAGAGACAGGTAAATATACCGGACGTTCTCCCAAAGATAAATTCATTGTAGACATTCCCGAGGTGCACGACGAAATTTGCTGGGGTAGTGTCAATATGCCTATGAAAGAAGAGAAATATGATCATATCTATCAGCGGTTAACAGCCTATCTGCAAAATCGCGATTTATATGTTTTCGATGGATATGCCGGAGCCGATGTAAAGTTTTCTTTGCCAATTCGTGTCATTACTGAACTTGCTTGGCAGAACTTATTTGCTCATCAATTACTCATTCGACCAACCGAAATAGAGTTGGCAAATCATAAATCAGAGTTTACTATTATCGCGGCTCCCGGCTTTCGTTCTATTCCTGAATTAGACGGAACCCATAGTGAGGCATTTATCATAATTCACTTTGGTCGAAAACAAGTGATTATAGGCGGCTCACAATATGCCGGGGAAATCAAGAAATCCATATTCTCAATCATGAATTATCTATTAACTGACCGAAATGTCTGTCCGATGCATTGCTCAGCAAACGTTGGAGCCGATGGCGATGTGGCTTTATTCTTTGGATTATCCGGCACCGGGAAGACCACGTTATCTGCTGATCCCAGCCGAAATTTAATTGGTGATGATGAGCATGGCTGGTCCCCCAATGGCATCTTCAACTTTGAAGGGGGTTGCTACGCCAAGTGTATTAATTTGAAACTGGAACACGAGCCGCAAATTTTCAATGCGATTAAATTTGGGAGTGTTCTTGAAAACGTCGTCATTGATCCAATCACGAGGCAAGCAGATTATGCAGATGCATGCTTAACTGAGAACACAAGAGCGGCTTATCCCATCGATTATATCCCCGGTGCGGTACATCCATCGCTTGGAGATCATCCTAAGACAATCTTTTTATTAACCGCAGATGCTTTCGGTGTTATGCCACCGATTGCGCGCTTGAATAAAGAACAAGCGATGTATTACTTCTTATCCGGATATACATCAAAGCTAGCTGGAACTGAGCGAGGAATTGTTAAACCAGAAGCAACATTTAGTTCTTGTTTTGGAGCTCCGTTCTTACCGCGTTCTCCTCATGTTTATGCGAAGCTGCTTGGAGACTTGATCGATATTCACCAGACCAGAGTCTATTTATTGAATACTGGTTGGACGGGTGGTAGTTATGGTGTGGGGAACCGTATTGCTCTGAAATATACACGAGCCATGGTCACCGCCGCCCTCAATGGAACCTTAGATGAAGTTCCTTATAAGGCAAACCATATTTTCCGCGTCAATGTTCCTACCCAATGCCCCGGAGTTCCCGATGAGATTTTAGAGCCCCGTGATACTTGGAAAGATAAAAACGAATACGACCGACAAGCCTGGGAATTAGTACATATGTTCGAACAGAATTACGCCACGTTAGAGGTACCCAATTACACCAGTCGCTATTATGTTCATGTGCCGGAAAATGCAAATCAAGGCACTTTGTGCGAAGAGAACACCGAAGAGTAACCTGTGACATCATGCCCCTCCCACTAACGAAAACCTTCGTTAATGGAAGGGGCTTTTTTCTACAAAAGGGAGTATTTCTTGACTCTTGGGCTTGAATGTGATAGGTTACAGGAAGCAGATTGAATTTGAATAGAGGTGAAGAAACTTATGAATATTGGTCAATGGTTGAGTATCCATAGGGTGTGGATTTTACCTCCACTTTTAGGAGCAATCATAGGTTATTTCACCAATTGGTTAGCGATTAGAATGTTGTTTCGACCTTATCGAAAATGGAGGCTGGGGCCAATTCCTATTCCTTTTACACCGGGGCTCTTACCAACGCGCCGGGAGGAGATTGCTGAAAAAGTTGGGTTGGTGATTTCTGAGCAATTAATCAACCAAACAGAGTTAACTCGTACATTGGGAGAAGCACATCTTCAGTCTGAGTTAGCAGTGATTATGGCGCAATATTGGGATAAGGTCCAAAAAGAAGAATGGACATTAGCAGAAATCATCAAGAGACTCCTAGGCGAACAGGCGTTGCAAAACTTGCAAACCAATACCCATCGTGTGATTCCGTCAATTCTACATGCAGTAGAACAAACGGGAATCAAGGAGAAAACCCTTCAAGAAATTAGCAAGAAGATTGAAAAAGTTTTGCAAAAAACACCGAGAGAAGAAATTCTTAATTTGTGGGGAAGTAAAGGTTCGCAAATCGTACTACAGAAAATTGCTACTTGGGCAAACGAAGACGTCCTCAAACGTTTTGAAACCCATTATGAAAATGAACTTACGATGTGGCAAGAGTCGAAAGCATCTGCCTATGATGTGCTTGGGGAAGAATACATCATACCGGTGACACATTTTATTCGCGAGAATCCTGAGGTTGTGGCAACAATTCTTGAGCGACTGTTGAGTAATGAAGATTTTCTAAATCGATTGGTTCCATTCATCCAAAGGATTTTTGATAAACATTGGTCCCTTAGTTTTCTGTCAGCATTACTTTCGTCGGAAAGATTACGAATCATGATTCATTCCTTGGCTGAAGATGGTAGAAAATGGCTGGCTTTTGCTGAACATCAAATACAGCTTAGCACACAAATAGCGCAATGGGTTGAGGACATCTTTAAAAAACCTCTGACGGACTTGGGGTTTAATGCTACAGGTACATTCCGCTCAGAACAAATGATTGTTTGGATTAAAAAGGGGCTCGCTTTGTTAACATCAGAGGATGCTGCACTTGTGGTAGATAAGGTTCGAATGACAATAAGTAAGAAGGTGTCTCAGAAATCATATGCCGAATGGCTCAGCTTTTGGAATGTTTCTCCTCGAGCAGAAGATTTAGAAAAATATTTATCGATTCAGCTACAGCATTGGCTCGAACAGCCGAATCGTATCGAAGAATTGAGTGCAAGTGTGAGTTTGATGATCAATACCATCATGGATTGCTCGTTTGCTCCTGCAATGGGAACATGGCAGCCAAGAGAAGAGTATTGGTTGAGTGTAGCTGGCGAAATTCAGAACACCTTGGCAAAGACTATTCCACAGGGATTGCGCTTAGTAGATATTTCAAAAATGGTGGAACGAAAACTTAATGAATTTCCTTTGCAAGAATTAGAGAAATTGACTTTGTCCATAGCAGGGCGTGAGCTGAAAGCAATCACATGGGTTGGGGGCTTCCTAGGATTTATGATAGGAAGTCTACAGCTGCTTCTTCGCTAAATATCCATTGCTTTTGCTTGCTTGCAGAGTTGGATAAAATCTCGCATAGCCTTGCTTAAAAGTTTGTCACGATAATGAACGATTAGGAAAGCACGTTTAAGTGTTAAGGTGGGTACCTTCAACATAACTAAGCCCGCATGGTTGGAATACCCTTCAACCATTTGTTTTGGCAGAATTGTAATTCCTAACCCTTTCTGTGTTGCGTGTAGCAATGCATGAGTGCTCGTACTTTCCCAATAAGGCTGTATGCCAAAATCATCGAGGTTTAGCACCCGGTTCACTAATTGCCGGGTTCCGCTTTTTGCGTCACGCAATAGAAGCTTTTCATTTCGGAGGTCTTCTAAAGTGACCTCCTCTTTGGTACATAGTGGATGCTGGGTCGCACAAAAAACACCTAATTCATCTTCGAGAAAATCAATGTGTTGTAATCGTTCAGAATGTACCGATCCTTCCAGTAAAGCCAGATCCAGTTGACTGTGAAGTAACGCTTCTTCTATGGCGTCTGAGCTGCTGATTTGAACGAAAATTTTTAAATCAGGGTAACTTTTTTGAAGTTGTGAAATCAAAGTTGGCATCAGTTCTGCTCCAATCGTAACACTAGATCCGATTCGTATTTCCCCGGAGGAGTCCCAATTCATCATGGAAGTTTCTATTTTCTCAAATCGTTCTAAAATATAAAGAGCTTCCGGATACAAATGCTCCCCAGCTGTCGAAATAACGAGCTTTCTTGAAATACGATCAAAAAGAGGAACGCGATAATAATCCTCGAGCTCGCGAATCGCTTGGCTAACCGCAGGCTGAGATAAATGCAATAGTTTTGCGGTTTTTGTAACACTTTGGGTTTCGCAAACATGAATGAAGATTCGTAAATGTCTCAGAGTCATGATAAACCTCCTTATATAACTCTTTAGTTATGAACATGATAAAATTATACTATTTTACTTATGGTTTTGCAAGGTGTATACTTGCCAAGGAGGCGAAAATATGAAACGAGACATCAGTTTTTTTTGGGAATTATTTAAAGCAACCTTTGCTTTGAGTGCTTTTACTTTTGGCGGAGGTTGCGTTATTGTACCTCTTATGAGAGAAAAATTTGTGAATCGGTATCAGTGGCTACAAGAAGAAGAAATGCTGAATTTGACCGCGATTGCTCAATCTGCACCAGGTCCTTTAGCTGTAAATGCATCGATTTTAGTAGGATTTCATTTGGCAGGAATTCCGGGTGCGGCAATTACGATACTTGGAACAATTCTCCCGCCATTTCTGATTCTTTCTGTAATATCCATGATCTACACCTGGTTCAAAAGTAATCTCTTCATCTCGCTTCTGCTGAGAGGGATGCAAGCCGGAGTCGCTGCTGTCGTCTTAGATGTAACCCTTTCAATGGCTCAATGTATTGTGGCAGAGCATCAGATTCGGCCGATTGTAATTATGAGTTTAGCACTTGTAGCAACGGTGTTTTTCCACGTTAACGTGATTTGGGTGCTCTTGTTTTCCGCTGGGATTTCGGTCTCCGATTTATTGATAACACGAGTCAAAGCGTGGAGAGTGAGCCTGCAGTGATTTATCAGAAGTTATTCACGAGTTTCTTTCAAATCGGATTGTTTAGTTTCGGTGGGGGTTATGCCTCCATGCCTTTGATTCAACAGCAAGTTGTCGAAAAGCATGGTTGGCTGACGTTGTCTGAATTTGCAGATGTAATCACTATTTCGCAAATGACACCGGGACCGATCGCGATAAACAGCTCGACCTTCGTAGGAATGCGTATTGCCGGAATTCCAGGAGCGATTATTGCAACCTTGGGTTGTATTTTACCTTCCTGTATCATTGTCTTAGCTCTGGCTTTTTTATATCAACGGTATAAAAATCTATCGGTCGTGAAGGCGCTCTTGGCTGGATTAAGGCCAGCGGTAGTGGCTTTAATTGCATCCGCAGGGGTTTCGATTTTAGTTTTGGCTTTGTGGAAAAATACAAATTTGCCTCCGAGCTTCGCGAATTTTAACTTCATAGGTGCAGTTCTTTTCTTAGGTGCATTTTATTTCTTAAGGTTCAAAAAAACCGATCCAATTCAAGCCATGCTGGGAAGCGGTGTCGTGGGATTGATTATCTATTGGGCTGTAGGTCCTTAAATAAAACAATGAAATAGGGGTTTCATTTCAAACCGAAAACAAAAAATGCTATCAAGCAGCAATTTGCTTGATAGCATTTTTTCTTAAACTTGTTTTTCTGCTAATTGAAGGTATTCATCTAAATCGGCTAAAGCTAAATCAATTGCTTTTTGCCAGAATTCCGGTTTGGTCAAGTCGGTTTGCAAATAGGTTTGAGCTAAATCTTCAACCGTCATGGTTCCAGTATGACGGAGTAATTCTAAATACATGTCCTCAAAGGAAGATCCCATTTCCAAAGCCTTAGCGTAAATTCCTGTTGCAAAGAGAAAACCAAAGGTATACGGGAAATTATAAAAGGGAACGGAGGTACCATGGAAATGCCCTTTTGAAAACCAAAAAGTGGGATGCCACTCCTCAAGAGTATTTAAGTACGCTTCTTTCTGTGCTTCCACCATCATTTGGTTGATTTGGTCCACAGATAAGGGCCCCTTGGATCTTGCGTTGTAGAAATTCAACTCAAAGATGTAACGGCAATGAATATTCATCATATGGCTGGCAGCACGTTGGAGTTTGCTTTCTAGCAGCGAAAGTTTTTCTTCTTCGCTTTTTGCATTGCGAATCGCAGCATCGGAGACGACCAATTCAGAAAAAGTTGAAGCTGTTTCAGCTAAGCACATCCCGATTTCTCGGTTGAGTAAAGGGAGATCTTTCATCGCAAAATCATGAAATCCGTGACCAAGTTCGTGCGCTAAGGTCGTAACATTGGAAACGGTCCCTGAGAATGTCGTGAAGATTCTGCTTTCCTTCGCGATGGGGAAGGAGGTGCAGAAGGCCCCTGCACCTTTATCACCTCTGTTCTCGGCTTCAATCCAACGATTCGTGAAAGCTTTTTCCGCAAAGGTTGCCATGAGCGGGCTAAATTTATTGAATTGTTCTACAATGAACTCGGCTCCTTGTTCATAGCTCCATTGACTGTTTTGATTTCCTACGGGAGCACCAAAATCGTGCCAAGCAAGTGTATCTGCCTTTAACAATTCTTTCTTTTTTTTCAGATATTTGACCAATGATGCTTTGTTTTTATTGATGGTCTCCCACATCGTGTCTACTGTTTTTCTTTGGATACGGTTCTGAGAGCACGCCTCCTTTAAGGGTTCATTCCAACCTCTGGCCTCATATAAATTCAAGCGGAAGCCAATCATTGAGTTGAGCTCATGGGCCGCGAGTTCTGCTAAGTCCTGCCAAGCTGCCTCCCATTTAGGCAATAATTGTTTCCTGACTTCTCGGTTTGGGTCCGATAAACGATTATAGGCTTGCCCAGCAGATAAGAGGACTTCAGTTCCGTTGGCTTCGGTTAAAGGTATTTTAATTCTGGCAACCAAGCGATCATAGAGCGTACCCCATGCATTGTAGCCATCGGTTGATAATCTACTGATGAGTTGTTCTTGCTCACTGGGGAGTTTTTCTTTTGCTTTTTCACGCATGTCATTTAAAACAAAACGATATTCGGCAAACGCGTCTTGGGCTATAAATGCAACCCAATCATTTTCATTAATATCTAAGATTTGCTGATTCACTAAGGTTAAGATTTGTTCGAATTGTGCATAGATTGCGAAAAATCGCCCGTAATGCATTTGCGCTTTCGTATCTTTAATATTAGCAGCATTCAAGCAGCCGAGGAAAGCGGCAACTTGGTATAATCTACTCCCCAAATTTTGTAAGACGTCAATTCGTCGAGACCAATCTTCAATTGTCGAAGAGGTTGATGCTGTTAAAACATCTCGATATTTTTGAATGTCTGCTGTAAGCAGATTCATTTCTTCCATCAGCTCTGCTGATGAACTCCCTCCAGGGAAAAAGGTTTCTAAGTTCCATACGGGATTTAACTCTTTCATAGTTTCACATCCTTTAATCTTTTTGTTGATCCGCTGCAGTTAAAGCCATAAACTCATCATAATTATTGAGTACGGAATCGATTGCACTTTGCCAGAAGATTCTAGAACCAAGGTCAACGCCTAAATATTTTTGTGCTAGATCTTCAACCGTCATTCGGCCAGTGTCCTGCAGGAGAGAAATATATTGTTCTTCAAAAGCACTTCCAAGTTCTTTCGCTTTCTCATAAACGCCAGCTGAGAACAAATATCCAAATGTGTAAGGGAAGTTATAGAAGGGAACTCCAGTGCTGTAAAAGTGTAGCTTTGAAGCCCAAAAACGGGGATGGTAGCCACTTAAAGCGCCGGCATAGGCTTTGCGTTGGGCCTCAATCATAAGTTCATTCAAACGCTTTACAGGAACTTCTCCCTTGGAACGTTCGGTGTAGAATTCGGTTTCAAAGAGAAAACGTGATTGAATATTCATCAATAACGAGACAGCTCGATTTAATGTGCTTTCCATAAGTTGGATTTTCTCATCACGGGTTTTAGCAGCAGCCACCGATGCATTCGCTACAATCATTTCCCCCATGGTAGAAGCAGTCTCTGCAACAACCATAGCATAGGATTTCGTCATAGGAGCCATATCCTTCATGACCCACCCATGATAACCGTGACCTAATTCATGAGCTACCGTTGCCACATTCGACATGCTGCCCGAAAAAGTAACGAAAATTCTGGACTGCTTCGCTTCTGAAAAACCAGAGCAGAAGCCCCCCATTCTCTTACCGGGACGATCTTCGGACTCAATCCAACCATCGTTAAATGCCATTGTAGCAAAGTCTGCCATTTTGGGACTAAAGTTTCTGAAATGCTCGACAATGAAAGAGGCAGCTTCTTCGTAGCTCATTTTTTGCTGGCTGCTTCCTGTGCTGCAATCAACATCATTCCAGTTTAATTCAGAGATTCCCAATAGTTGTTTTTTTCGCTCTAAATAGGCAACCAGCTTCTCTTTATTGGCATCGATTACCGACCACATTGTTTCTAATGTTGAAGGTCTCATACGATTGTATTCAATGGGTTCGGTTAAAAAATCAGACCATTTCCGATGTTTGTAGAGATTTAAGCGATATCCTGAGAGTTGATTCAAGGCATGAGCGATTTGATCCTCAACACTCTCCCATGCTTTCTCCCACGTTTCCATAAGCATTTTACGAATCTTTGGATCGGGATGACTTAATCGATTTTGAAGCTGTCCCATGGAAAGTTCTTGTTCTTTACCATCGAGATTAATCTTAGCTTTCAAGGAAGAAGCTATCATCGTATATAGACTTCCCCATCCGTGATATCCATTGACAGCTAAAGAGTTTTGTAAGGATTCCAAATCCAAACCCATCATCGATTTGGAACGTTGGCGTCTTTCATTAAGATTCCATGCGATTTCGCTTAATTCTTCTTGAGCGAGAAAATCTTGCCATTCTTCATCGCTCATCGCTAAAAATTGAGTATTAAAAGTGGTATTGATGTTCGCCAATGTTGCACCCATTTGTCGAATCTTACCTGACATTTGCCGAGCTGCTAAATCTGCGGCGACCGCAGCTGAATGACAATTAGCAAAAGCACCGGCATAAGAAGTTCTGCTCATTAAAGATTGCAATTTCTTTAAGCGATCTACCCAATTAGAAGGACTGCTAACTGGTTGGTTCAGCTCGCCGACAAAGCTAATCAAATCTTTTTCCAAATCAGTAACATAGGTTTTGAACGGAGCAGATCCACAACCCCCTTCGAAGAAGACTTCCAGATTCCAGGTTCGTCGCAAATTTTGAAATTCACTCATTATACTACCCCTCTTCCTTTATTTGACTTTATACCTTTTCTCGTTAACATTGGAAAACTCCTGTTTTCTTTTATGAAAAAACCCCTTCTCATTTCTGAGAAGGGGAACGATTAAGCTTGTTTCTTTTGCTTGTATGTTTCTAAGATAGCAATCATAAAAAGGGCAACAAGACCTGCAGAGAAACCTCCGTTATACAACGTTAACCCTCCGTGAATAGCTGTAGCATAAGGGGCTAAGGATGCGTGAAGGAAGCCAGCGATTATTCCCCAATACCAACCATAGACGCCAGAAATCGGGGATAAGGCTAAAGAAAAAGAAACCGTAACCGCTATCACTTGGGTTCCTAAGGACCATGGCATTAACAATGATGCTAAGAAATAACCGGCAACGGAAGGCCAAGCATTCGTTAATGAGACACCGTTCGCAGCTAAACAAACCATTGATAATAAAGCACCTACGGTGGGACCGGTAAAGGGAGCTTTGACCCAATGATAATAGAGCAGTGCAGCAAAACCGACTGTAGCCATATTGAGCAAGGTTGCCGAAATACCATCGGTTTTAACAAAATCGCATTGATGGCCGCTGCGAGAAAGAAGTTGACGGAAGCTGCCTGGGGCTTCTTTGATATGTTTGTTGGCATATGCGCTCCAGACCAATGCAACGAGGAAAATTAAAGAAAGAAGCAAAGAGATTTCTTTTGGAAATCCAGTGCTCAAAATGCCCTGAACGATAGAGTCGTTCGCAATCCCCATGGGAGCTAGAATCAAACTCCGGTAGAGCGTGAAAAACATCCATGCGATTAATCCCCCCGATAATCCCACGTTATAAATGTTCATTCCCTTATGCATGTTTGGTGTGTGCTTTGAGATGATGGGGACCATGAACCCAACAAAGGTCCCGAACAATACAGCGATTAGTAGACGAAGGGGGAGAGATAGAGCGTCATGCCTTGAACTAAAGGCAATCATGGTTACGATGGGTGTCAATGAGCAAGCGAACAAAGCAACTGCGGAATATTGCTTGAAGGGGTGCTTTTGTGTTTTGCTATAAAGCCAAACCCCCAGTAAAATTGGTAATGAGTTCAATGCTGTCTTTCCAAAGAATGCGAATCCAAGCATAATCATATAAGCCATAAGTCCTACTCCGCTCGGTTCACTTTTCGAGAACCACAAAACAGCAAGAGAAAGAAAGCCCACCAAGCTTACATTAAGTAGAGTCGCTGATAAGCCACCAATAGCAAAAAAATCTGTTGTAAGTGTTGTGTTTACCGTTAAAATCTTTTGAAGATTCGATCCTATATTGCTATCTCTTGTCATTAAGAAAGCTGACAATAGAAGAATGCTATTGATAATGAACATGAATCCAAAAAATGTTTTGCGATTAATCTGTTCAAGTTGCGACATTGAAATTTAGTTCCCCCTCTGTTTTCAATAATGCTCAATAAGGTACTTTTGCATCATATCAAAAAAGCAGCATGGTTGGCAAGAGTTATTCACTCTCAAACTGCTGCTTTTTAAATTATAATATCGTTAGGTGCTCTTATTTGCCGTACTGATTGAGCCAGCTGATGATTTGATGTAAACGATGAACTTTGTTCCATGGTTTTCCGTTACGGCTCATTCCATGAAACTCATTGGGATACGTAACAAATTTGACAGGTGCCTTATTTAAATACTTCAAAGCTGCAAAATACATTTGTCCTTGTTCGAAGGGACAACGTAAATCGCCTTCTTGAACTTCAATTAAAACAGGTGTCACCACGTTTGAGATATAGGAGTATGGGGATTGTTGTTTATAAGCTTTGTCATCATCCCAAGGTGCGACCATATCAAATCTGCGTAACCAGGCCCAATTGCCATCGGAGGTGCCTGCCATGGCAGCCCAATGAATCACTGGCCGACTACAAATTGCCGCTTTAAATTTCTCGGTGTGACCAATAATCCAGGCAGTCATAAACCCGCCATAGGACCCTCCGGCAACAGAGAAAAGCCTTTCGTCAATCCATTTATGACGACGTAATGCTCTTTTTCGTACTGCCATGACATCATCGTAATCTTTTTTACCCCATTCTTTGGCTATTACGGTACAAAAATCTTCTCCGTATCCTTGTGAACCACGAGGATTGCTAAACGCTATACCAAATCCTTCTGCAGCAGTAAGCTGAAACTCGAAAAAGAAAGCATGACCATACATCATCATAGGTCCACCGTGAATCTCTAGGACAGTAGGATAAGATTTTGTCGAATCAAATTCTGTAGGTTTCATGACCCACATATCAATCTCAGGAGATTTTCGATTCGCGCGTGCTTTCATGTGCTCGGGTTCACTCAATTTGATTTGACTGAGCCATTCCTTATTTACATCGGTCAATTTCTTTTCTTTGACTCGTTGTCCTACTATATCTGTATCAAATACGTAGATATCGGCAGGATTGTCAAATTGCGTAGCTGCAAAAGCTATTTTTCGGGTATTGGCGCTGAATGAGTAGCTGAAGATTGTGCGGTCTCCTTCTACCACACTTTCAATTTTTTGGGTATCGACAAAAATTTTGTAAATCGAGACCTTACCACTGTCACTGACTGGAACATAAACAGATTTGGATCCCCAACCCCAAATTAAAGGAGTGTTTCCGGAGATGGGGATGTCGCATAAAGCGATATTGCTGAAGGTACGGTCAAAATATGGAACACAAGCTTCTGGTTCGCCGCCCTGCATCGGTACCATATAGAGCTTACTACTGCTGCCAATGACATCAGAAACCGATGCAATCATCGCGATGCGATCACCCTTTGGACTATAGGTGGCTTGCTGAACATCGAACTCTTTACAAACCAGATATCGGACACGAGCTTCCTCCATATTGTACTCATATAGATAACTTGACCATGCATTTCTACCCCAATCGTCGTCTTGCCGGCTGGTAAATAAGATTCTCCTCCCACTAGAGTCTACGTCGCAGAGCTGGTAGATGAACTGAGGTCCGAACGTGAGCTGAATTGGAGCTGTTTCTCTTTGATGATAAACCAGCTGTGGTCTGTGAGATCCTAAGTAGCCCATTCCATCGGCTTTGTAAAATAAAGTTTCTATTTCTTTTACATCTTTGGTGAATTTGAGATAAAGGTCATTTTCAATCTCTACGCTTTTTTCATCTTCGATTCCTTTTTGATCTAAGTTTGCCGTATAGACAAAGCCGGAGCCATCGGGGAGCCAACGATAATCGAGAAGACCACCTTTAACAAAGGTGAACTGGGTTGCTTCACCTTTTTGTAAGGGTAAAATCCAAATTTGGGAACTTCCTGATCGCTTTGAGAGAAAAGCTAGTTCTTTTCCGTTGGGGCTAAAGCGTGGTTTTGAATCATGAGGACCACTGGTCAAGCGGAAAGAGTCCCCGCCGGATGCTTTTACTCCAAAAAGCGAACTTTCGTAGCGATTTTCATTTGCATTCACCGAAGAAAGCACATAGACAATCCAATCTCCTTCAGGGGAGATTTGAGGGTCACCAGCCAATCGTATCGTGAAGAGGTCTTCTTTCGCGAGTAATCTTTTCTGCATATTGCTACCTGCCTTTCCGATGCTCGTTTCCTTTTAAGTTCAACTTTTTTTCGCGAGATTCCTTCTAGAAAGCCCTATAAAAAAACAAAAAAATAAGTTTCAATGCAAAATACCACGGTATTTGACCGTGGTACGAAATAATTTTATTGTTTTTTCAGGAAAACTTCCCAGTCGGCTTTGCTTAAAGCTTTCATCAGAATGAGCAGTGCTGCATAAATGCATAGGCCGAAAACTGTTTGTATTAAAAGCGAAGCGAAGGCGGGTAGCGTCTGCAAAAAGTAACGTTGGAGCAATACCAGTGCGAAACCCATTAGCAAAGCAGCAATTCCGGGTTTGAGTAAATGCTGCACTATAGAAAAGAAAGAGCCAACATTTCGGTAGATGTGATGTAGATTTAGGAGTGCAGCAGCAAAGAATCCTAAAACCGTACTTAGGGCTGCTCCATGGATTCCTAGGATCGGGATTAATACGAAATTACCGATAAACTTTATCAAAGCACCGATCAACATGTGCTGCACCGGTCGTAGTGAGTGACCCATTCCTTGCAATACGCCTGAACTAACTTGTTGGAGGGCAATAAAGGGTAAGCCAAACGTTAGTGTTTGTAAAGCGACTGCGGTGGTACTGCCCATGCGTAGTAGAATGGTCAATGGAAAGGCTATTTGATGTAATCCTACAGCTGCAGGAAGTGCAAAAAGAAGTGTCCATTGAAACCCTCTCTGTGTAAGGTTGCGTACTTTTTCGTAATCCTCAAGAGCACGAGCTTCGGCTATCGCGGGAACCAGTGTAACAAAAAGTGAACTTGTCAAAATTGTTGGAAGTGCAATAAGACTCATAGCATTGTTCGCGAAAACGCCATAGGTGGCTGTGGCCTCCGAGAGGCTCACGCCAACAGCTTGTAAGCGGTTGGCAATTAAAAGGGAATCTGCTAAAAGGAAAGTAGGAAGACCTACGCCAGCAAAACTGATTGGGATGGCATAACGCAGGATTTTTTTATAGATAGCTGTGTTACGATATCTTTTTTTGGGGATATCTATTTGTCCAACAGATTTCTCGTGATTTCTGTAAAGCCAATGGAGGTAGAGAGAGGCACCAATCGCACCGGTTGCAGCACCAAATGTTGCACCAGCGGCAGCGTAGGTCAAACCCAAGGGGAGAAGAATCCAAGCTAAGAACAGCATTACAAAGATTCTGCAAAGTTGTTCTATGAGCTGAGAAGCAGCATTTGGTTTCATGTTCTGCAACCCTTGGAAATAACCCCGGTAAACTGCTTGAAAGGATGTTAGAAATGCCGTTGGAGCTAAGGCGAGATACGAAAAAAGAGCTCTTTGATCTTGATGAACCCATGTTGCCATGGGATAAGCCATAACAGCCAACAACAAACTTCCGCTAAAGCCTAAAATCAAGCTAAGGCGCATGCCCAAACGAAAGACCTTTTCAGCATGATACGAGTCGTTTTTTGCGGAGAATTCGGCAACCAGTTTTGATATCGCAACATTAAATCCAACCGAGGAGAACGATAGAATAATTGCAAAAAAGGGATAAGGGAAATTATAGATGCCAACGCCCTCTTCACCGATGAGCCACAAGAGGAAAATTTTTGAGAAAACACCCAAAAGTTGGCTCAAAAATCCTGCTGCACTTAGGATGAGGGCTCCAGTCAAGAAAGACTGCTTTTCTCCAAACGGAGTTGGTCTTAGTCTCATTGATGAACTCCCCCTTTTTTATCATTGTATGATACGATATTACCTCATAAGCAGGGTTTTGTCTATGCTTTATCGAACTTATCTATAGAGTTGACTAGATTTGTTGGAGAAAGAGGTGCTTTTTGCGTTGGAACTTCCTTTGTCAAAACTCCCCTTCGATACAAACGAAGCGATTACTTATTGCTTTGTAATGTTCTTGTCTACGGACCAGCGGATTCAGATTGGTCAACGAGGAGAAATCTTCTTCCAATCCGGATTTTATGCTTATGTTGGGAGTGCAAAAAAGAACCCTTCATCAAGAATAAATCGACACTGGTTAGGAATTGGGAAAAAGAAATGGCATATTGATTATTTAAGAGCAGAAGCCAAACCTCATTCGATGTGGGTGTTCCGTCAAACAATGTTAGAAGAATGCCATTTAGCAGAGTATTTTCGGAAATTTGGTTTTGATTCTATTTCTAATTTTGGTTCTTCCGATTGTCGCTGCCCCTCCCATCTTTTCTATAGCTCCAATGGTTCAAATTTTGAATCACTTCTCAGAGAATGTAGTCCAGTATTTCTAAAATTTTTGGTCGAGAACGAAAGGAGTTTATCGATGAAACAATACCCGGAAAAAATTAGACTCTTATTTGAACGCCGAAGTATCCGTCGTTTTAGCGGAGAGCGCATTAATAATGAACATTTACTATGGATCTCCGAAGCAGGGCTAGCTGCACCGTCGGCATCCAACCGCCGTCCGTGGCATATTACAATCATTACAAATCGTGACGAACTGAATCGTTTAGCAGAAGTAAATCCCTACGGAAAAATGTTGACAAAAGCCGCTGCCGCCTTTGTTGTCAGCGGTGATAAAAAACGCATGTATGAAGGTGAAGGCCGAGATTTTTGGATCCAAGATTGCTCAGCGGTTACTCAAAACATCTTATTAGCAACCCACGGGTTGGGATATGGAGGGGTTTGGATTGGACAACATCCACTTCAAGATCGAAAAAACGCAGCACGAGAGATCTTGATGATTCCTGATCACTTGGAACCCTTAAGCTTAATTGCTGTAGGAGTTCCGGAGGAAAACAAGGAAGCAAGAACTCAATGGGAAGAAACCCAAGTAACGTGGCGAGAATAATAAATCAAACGGTGCACATCCATTGATGTGCACCGTTTGATTTAATTTAGCAATGATTCATCCAATCCTGGATTTTTAAACGATCTTGACTGTGAGCTAGAGCTAATGTAAGAAGAACTCGGGCTTTCTGGGGATTCAAATTATCTGCTGTAAGTGCACCTTTTTGCACATATTCGGGTTTGACAGGACCCACCAAACCCGAACCGGTACGACTACCAACAAGAACTGCAATCCCATTTGCAGTTGCCTTTTCCATGGCAAGACGCAATGATTGTGTTATAGCCCCTGCTCCGGCAGCGGCAATAACGATTCCTTTGGCACCTGCAGCCGCAAAAGCTTCCACTGCAGTGCCATCTGCCATAATGTGAGAATAAGCAATGTCAACGCGTGGCAAATCGTGAAGATTACTGACATCAAAAATCGTCTGATACGTATGAAGACGAGTAGGTTGGTGATAAAAGCGCACTTCTTCGCCCTTCACGAATCCCAAAGGGCCGCTGTAGAGGCTTTGGAACGTTTCAACTTTATTGGCATTACTCTTGGTAACATCACGAGCGCAATGGATTTCTTCGTTCAATACGACTAGGACACCTTTACCAACAGATTCAGGACAAACGGCAACCCGCATTGCATTGAGCAGGTTGAGCGGCCCATCGGCCGAAATTGCAGTGGAAGGACGCATAGAACCAACCACAACAACCGGACGAGGATCTTTTACGGTCAAGTGCAGAAAATATGCGGTTTCCTCCAAAACATCGGTACCATGTGTAATCACAACACCAGTAAGACTGGGGTCTTCAATAAATTTTTGATTAATGAGATTTGCCAAACGTAACCAGTCGTTGTGGGTAATAGCGATGGAACCAACATTGAGAAATTGGACCGCTTCAATAGTAGCAACCTCTTGGATTCCGGGAACACTATCGATAAGGGCTTCAACAGAAACCTCTCCGGGGCGATAATTGGTTGTTTTCCCGGGGGCTCCTATTCCCGCAATGGTACCTCCGGTCGCAATGAGTAAAATTTTCGGGGTGTTCGTTGACATTGTTTGTTCTCCTCTCGGATTTTATGAATTCGTTTCTACTTCCTTGCGGATTTCTTCGTTATCAAACCATCGGACGAGCCAGATCTGTTTTTGCATGGGCAGGAAGAATCGGCAACCGGTTTTTGTGATCTCAATCATTTCTTCTTGGGCAACGTATCCACCGGAGCTTTGAATTCCAAACTCCAAAGTGAACACTTGTCCTTCTTCTAACACTTGGAATGGTCTTTGCCCGTAGCGTTCCCAACGAGGACCTAACACTGCACCACCGTCGTGTGCCCAAATACCAACTTGATGACCAAGTGCGTGTTGGTATTCAGGATAACCTTGTTCTTTTAAGAAGAGACGGACTTTTTCATCGACTTGCCACCCTTGTATTCCTGGTTTTATAAAATCGGCAGCTAAACGAATTCCTTGTTGAACAACCGTGAAAACGTTCTGAATATCGTGCGGAACTTCAGTTTCACCGGGGCGAAGAATATACCAGCAGCGCTGATAATCTGAAGAATAGCCGTCTTTCTTAATTCCAAAATCCAAATGCAAAACGTGTCCGGGTTCAACTAAGGTATCGTCGGGAACAGCATGACCAGCCGTCATAGCAGGTCCCGATGTTATGCCGGGATCGTCATGCCAATTCCAAGAAGCTGCTAAGTTGCGCTCCGTCATTTTAGTATGTAAGAAATTCGAAATGCTCCTTAAGGTGCAGCCCGGTTTGATTTCGTGGATCAGAAAACCGAATAGCTCTAACGTCTCCCAGGAGGCAGCTTGTAAGCGCTTCATTTCTTCGGGCGTTTTTTTCTTGCGAAGAGTCTCAATGATTTTCTCGGCAGAAACGAAATGATCTTGCCATTCGGGAAGAAACTGTTGTAATCGAGTATACATTCCAAAGCTCAATCCGTCGGCGGAGACATTGCCAGACGAATAATTCAAAGCAATATCCTTAGGGTTTTGCCGGATTAATTCTTCACGTAGTGGTTGCCGAAACGATTCAACATAAGGAATCACTTCGTCATAGACATGGAGCTGCTCATAATTCTTATGATCACCAGCTCCCAAGATAGCGACCTTCCGGCCACTTCGATAAATCAGGAATGCAGCTTCCCAAACAACTTGACCCTCTCCAGCTAAAAAAACCATCGCTGGATCACGGGACTCGATTGTTTCGCGTACGTAAGTACACCAACAATCAATCTGGAGGTCCGTCATGATTTGAACGGCTTGATTCAATTTTTGTTGAATAAGTTCAGAGTCTAACATAAAGTCTCCTTTCATAATTGAGCTATAACTTATGCCATAGATAAAGAAGAGAGAGAATAATCGGTTGATGTATTAGATAGATGTATAACGAGTGACGGCCGACCCACTCAAGAGCGGACAGGTGAAAATCAGGAAAGAGGGATCTCTTTTTGGAATAATATCTTCTACCCAGAAATACACCAATGATAGGATACGCAAAATACGGCAATAGAGGAAAATAGTCTGAACTTTGAAAACCACTGCTTGTCAGACCAAACGGATAAAGCCAGGGATGAATCGTTGTTTGCCGGCTTAAAAGAGAACCCGTGACAATAACAAGCCCAGCAACAGACAGTAGCACGTAAGTCGGCGTTCTTTTAAGGGGTATAAGAAGAATCATGGCACACGCTAAGAAATGCAGGGTGCCAAAGCGAACAAAATACTGCGGGTTTTGCAAGTAGGTAACAATCGTGATTAAACCTGCAGCCAAGCTCAATTTCAGAATCTGTTTCCATGGATTTTGACTGAATTGACTACTGATACCGGCCAATATAAAGAAAAGCGGAGCCGCCAAAGACGTTATTTGCATTGTTATATGAGACAAGGGAAAAGAATAGTGATAGAATTCCACAAGGTCATACATCAAATGGTAATAGATCATCGCCAGCACAGCTACTCCTCGCAAAGCATCGATTTCAGCAATTCGATTATTCTTTTTCATACTTTTCCGTTCTTTTCTTTGTAACTGATTGAAACATAAGTAATCAAATATTAGTTCGATTTACTAAAAGAAATTCCTGCTCCCGGAAGAAACCTCTTCAAAAAGAAGGATTTTAAGATACGAAATGAGAAGTCAATTCAAAACAATAAAGGAGGAGATTTTTATGCAATCCATTGTTATTAAGAATGCCAGAATTTATACAATGGCAAATCAAGACGTTCTGAAAGGCGAAATTCTCTTAGTAGACGGGAAAGTCAAAGAAGTCGGTACTCAGGTCAAAGTTCCAGAGGGTGCCAAGGTCATTAATGCCAGAAATCACTTCGTGACCCCTGGGTTAATCGACGCTCATTGCCATATTGGTATGATTGAAGACGCTATTGGCTTTGAAGGTTCCGATGTGAACGAAGCTATCAGTCCCAACACATCTCAAGTACGTGGTATCGATGGGTTTAACCCTATGGATAGGACCGTAAAAGAAGCTCTTGCCGGTGGTGTTATCACTGCTGCAACCGGTCCCGGATCTGCAAATGTCTTGGGAGGTACCTTCTTTGCCTGCAAATTGCACGGAGATTGTGTTGATGATATGATCATCAAAGATCCCATTGCCATGAAGTGTGCCTTTGGTGAAAACCCCAAACGCGTCTATAGTGGGCAAAAAAAGATGCCTTCCACTCGCATGGGAACGGCAGCAGTGATGCGTGAAGCCCTCGTTGCTGCAGGCAATTATATGAAAAAAGTAGAGGATGCTGCAAAAGAAGGGAAAGCTGCTCCAGACCGTAATTTGCAACACGAAGCCCTGATTCCGGTTTTAAAAGGTGAAATTCCTTTGAAAGCCCATGCACATCGCGCAGATGATATCTTCACCTCAATTCGTATTGCGCAAGAATTTGGTGTAAAGATTACTCTGGAACATTGTACAGAAGGTCATCTCATCGCCGACAAAATTGCTGCTTGGAAATTGCCTGCTGTGGTTGGACCAAGCTTCGGGCATCGTTCGAAATTTGAACTCAAAGAAAAAGGTTTTGCTACACCCGGCGTTTTATCAAAAGCAGGTGTTAAAGTAGCAATTTGTACCGATAGCCCGGTTCTTCCGCTTGAAAGTCTCCCCTTAATGGCAGGTATGGCTGTCGCTGAAGGTATGGACGAAATGGAAGCTATGAAAGCTATTACGATAAACGCAGCCGAAATCATTGGCATTGAGGATCGTGTCGGTTCTCTAGAAGTTGGCAAAGACGCAGACGTTGTGATTTGGAACAAGCATCCTTTTGATAATGGTGCTAAACCTACGACTGTCATCGTCAATGGTGAAATTGTCATCGGTTAAGGTTTCTTTAGGGGTTACCAAGAAGGTAGCCCCTTTTTTATCAATGAGGTGACTCCTTTGAAAGTATTGGACCTGACTCATAGGATAGATGAAGAGATAAACGTATATCCTGGAACGCCTAAGCCCACGTTACTTGTGGCTCATAGTGTGGAAAGAGATCATTTTGCCGAAACAAAACTTGTTCTTTATTCTCATCATGGAACACATATCGATGCTCCAACGCATGTTCTAAATCGGGGGAAAAGCCTTGATCAATTCCCAATTTCTGCTTTTGTTGGGACTGCTACTGTTTTAAAAGTTCAGTCATTTGAAGAACTTTCTTTGTTGAGTATGAAAGAGGTGCTGATACGTATTCCTCATCTGCCACAAGCAGATTTCCTTTTAATTGCGACAGATTGGGAAAGGTTATGGGGAACACCAGCGTATGATCAAAGGTCGCCTGCTGTTCCGCGAGAGCTTGTTCAATGGTTAGTATTTCATGGAAAGAAGGGAATAGGTATTGATGCTCATTCCATTGATGCCATGGTACACTTAGAGAATCACCGTATCGCGTTGACAGGATCCATGATTATTTTGGAAAATTTAAGTCAGCTATCTAAACTGCCGGATCGACTGTTTCAATTGATTGCGTTACCCTTGCATTTTAGAGACGCTGACGGATCTCCAGCGAGGATTATTGCCACCTGGGAGGAACAAGCATGAGTAGATTATCGGATTTGACGATGGAAGGGTGTCGGGTCAGTACAGGACTTCTTGTTTCTTGGGAAAATCGATTGTGCTTTGCTTTGAGTCAACCCCACTATTGGGAGAAGACCGAAGATGGAAAAACCATAATTCATTGTATCGGCATTGGCGGGGGGTTGGAAGGAAACGAAACCTTCACACAGGCGGTAAGTAGAGAAGCAATGGAAGAGGCGCAGAGTTCAATAAACTTAATCGAACCTCAAGGAGGTAAAACTCTCTATTGGGGTCCTGATCAACCGCTGACTTGGCTGAAGAGCAGTTGGGAAGATAGTTCTGTATCTCCACTGTTTTTGTGGCAGAAAGAATGGATAATTCGAAAGCCGAATCAGGAACCCACTATGCGACGATGGTTTACTCCGGTTTATCTAGCAGAGTTTCTACATGAACCGAAGCCATCCATGGAAAATTTAGCAATTGTTCAAGTTCCACGAAGCTTGTTTCCCGAATTACTGAAGCCAATACCGTTAACCGAGGCTAAAGAACGAGGCCTTCTAATAGAAGGGCATCATTTGCCGCCGGAAGAGGAGACAATGATCGGTTTATCGGGGTCGGCCTTTTATACGGCACAAGTGTGGGAGACATTATTTCCGAAAGAAGGGGTTGGTAATCAAGATGGCGAGTGAAATCAAAAAGCCTATCATCTTAATTTTAGGGGAAGATGGGATTGGAGGCGACGGAACGCCGCTGAACGTATTGCGAGAAGCTTATGGACAAGCAATCATTTTAGCCGGAGGATTCCCTGTTTGGGGAGTCGATATTCGCTCTGCTGAGCAGTATGTGGAGATTAGCGATGGATTGCTCCTGACCGATGGTCTCGATGTCCATGTATATCGTTTTGGGGAGATGTATCGAGAGGCCAAAGAGATGCATCCTTTTAGTAGAACTCGAGATGATCTGGATTTCCGTCTCTGCGAACTATTTATTCAACACAAGAAGCCAATTTTCGGGATTGGACGAGGAATGCAAATTCTAAACATATGCTTAGGTGGCAGTCTTGTCAAGAGTCTTGAAGAAGCAGGGATTCCACACCCTGGATCAAATCCAATACCAGCTCTTCCTCCACAAGCGGCTACGCTGGCATATCATGGAATTCGTGTTGAAAAAAACACTCCGCTCGAGCACATCTTGAGTACGATTAAGGATGTTAGCAGTTGTCACACCAGAGCGGTTCAAGTAGAGAATTCTTCAATGCTGGTTGCTGCAAAAGGGGATGACGAAGTTATTGAAGCAATCGTTCATCCGGAACAACCTTGGATGGGAGTACAATGGCATCCTGAACTGGACTATGTTAAAAACCCGGCTCATTTAGAACTATTGAACTACTGGATTTCGCTGATTAAGGAGGAGAAGTGATGAAACCGAAAATTATTATCTCTTGTGGTCCTGCAATGGATCGTCAGTTCTTTTCTCTTGCTCATGTTCTCAATAAAACCTATTCAGCAGCGGTTTCTATTGCCGGGGGAATCCCGATTTTGCCGGTAGATATGGATGCAGTAGAAGAACTTATGCAGTGGGCAGATGGATTGGTTTTGTCCGGTTCGCATTCTTTTAGTCCACTACCGGGGCTGATTACTCCTGAAATGAATCGGGCCAGAATGCCACACGATATTGCGTTGACAAAGGCAGCATTGAAAGCGGGTAAACCAATCTTAGGAATATGCTTGGGACAACAAGTAATCAATTTGGCTTTGGGTGGAGATTTGTCTCACACCTTTAAATTGAAAATGGGCGTTGAGCACATGATGACAAAACACACGGTTAAGACTTCAGAAGGCAGCGTACTTCGGGAGCTTTATGGTGAGGAGTTTTGGATAAATAGCCGGCACAACCACAAAATCGGAACCGTTGCAAAGGGGTTGAAAGTGACGGCCTGGTCGCCGGACGGGGTTGAGGAAGCGGTGGAACATGAATTTTTACCGATTTATGCTGTTCAATGGCATCCGGAGCGAATGCGCACTGATTTTCCGGAACCGCCCGAGGGACCGGATATGACTTCGTTATTTGATTGGTTTATTGGTTTGTGCCAAGATATCAAGTGAGCTGTCCCTAAAAAACGAGCCTCCTTGTAAGCAATTGATAGCTATACAAGGAGGCTCGTTCTGTTAGAAAGTTCGTAGCTCTATTATATCAGGCCACAAACTCGAACGACTTCTACGCCGTTTTCTTCCCAAATTTTGAGAATTTGATTATAACCAAGGGAATCACTCGCCATATGACCTGCCACGATGATATTACTCTTGTTATGTTTTTTCATGCCTTCGATTACTTCCGGTGTGGCGTGCATGCAAATAAACGTGCCAACGCCCGCATCAGAACAGGCAATGTATTCTTCTAAAGACGGTGCGCCAACTCCATACATTTCTACATAAATTCTCCCGGCAAAGCTGGATGTAGAACCCACCCATACTTCGGGTTGTTGGCCGGTTAAAGCTTCTTTGTATTCGCGAATCGTTAATAATTCATCGATGACATCTTGAACGGTACAACGGGGATTTTTTTGCATGAGGGCGTCCATTTTATTCTGTGCATATTTTTCGGCTAGAATGTCGGCCGGTGTATGCAAAGCTAGGGCGTTCATATCCAGCAATTTGGCCATAGAAGGGAATTGGTCACGATTACGGGAATGGGTCGCTTGGTGCGATTTCTCTTTTCGAGCATAAGCAAGCTTTTGCGCTGCATTGATGGGTACACCGCACTCCATCAGTTTTTTCATGTGATCTCTGCCGAAAAGTTCACCGATATCGGGATTTGTGATGCCGTTGGGATGATGGAGTGCAACACAATCAAAGCCGCTTTGTTTTGCGATTGCTAATTCGGCTGTGGTCATATCGATACCAGCCATGACGCGTTTGATATCTTTCCCGTTGTCATAAATAGTACCGGAATCTTCAGGCATAGCCTCGAGGTGATTGAGATCAAGAGCAACTTGGAGCATTTCTTTCATAGTCATAATAGTACCTCCTCACTGTTTGTAGTATCTTAGTTCGAGCCTTTCCCTAAAAATCCTTTGACTAACGAAAAGTATCTTAGATAAAAAAATATTCACGAATTGCATAGTAAATATGCGTTAATACAAAAGAAATACTGCTTTGGTCTATGGAAGGCGATAAACCGTATGTATAATAGAAGTCGTTTCGGGGTAGAAGGTAAATGTTTTTGAGATGGGAAGGAACATCTCTGTGGTATCACGAATGTATCGGCATATCATATATATGGAGGTTTCGGTATGAGTGAGAATACAAGTAGAGCAGTGAAGATTTGTGATACCACCTTGCGAGATGGACATCAATCTTTAATGGCTACACGTTTAAAAATGGAAGATATGGTTCCCCTATTGGAAGCGATGGAAGAAGTGGGCTTCTACTCCGTTGAATGCTGGGGCGGAGCTACCTTTGATTCCTGCCTTCGATATCTAAATGAAGATCCGTGGGAAAGATTGCGCACTTTCCGTAAATATTTCAAGAAAACGAAATTGCAAATGTTGTTGCGCGGGCAGAATCTGTTGGGTTACAAACCGTATCCGGATGATGTGATCGAGCTGTTCATCAAGAAGATGGTTGAAAACGGCATGGATATCGTGCGTGTTTTTGATGCGTTGAATGATCTTCGCAATCTGGAAACATCGATTCGTGTAGCAAAAGCTGAGGGTGCACACGTACAGGGATCGGTCGTATATACCATCAGTCCTGTTCACGATGCAACCATGTATGCAAAATTAGCAAAAGAGCTGGTACAAATGGGTGCAGATTCCATCTGTATTAAAGATATGGGCGGGATCATTTCTCCATTTGCAGCAGCCGATCTCGTCACAAACATTAAGAAAGTGGTTTCTGTACCGGTTGAATTACATACACATTACACTTCGGGAATGGCCGGAGCTGCTTATTTGAAAGCGGTAGAAGCCGGTGCCGATATTATCGATACTGCACTCTCTCCTTTAGCCATGGGTACATCCCAACCGGCAACTGAAACAATGGTGGCTATGCTGAAAGGCACTCCTTGGGATACCGGATTAGATGTAGCAAAAATGTATCCGATCAGTGCGGATCTTCGAAAAAACTTGAAGAAGTATAACATTAAGTATGATGTAGTGGGGGGCGTTGATGCGAACGTATTAACCTACCAAGTTCCGGGCGGCATGATGTCAAACTTTGCGGAACAATTAGGTCCCAATATTGACAAACTACCGGCGGTTTTAGAAGAAGTGCCGCGTGTACGTGCCGACTTGGGCTATCCTCCTTTGGTAACACCATCTAGTCAAATGGTTGGTTCTCAGGCAGTTTTAAATGTGCTTTCGGGTCAACGATACAAAATGGTAACCAATGAGGTCAAAGCATACTTAGGGGGTCAATATGGTCAAGCCCCGGGTGAAGTGGACGAAACCTTTAGAAAATCGATTATCGGAGATGCTCCGGTTATTACACATCGTTATGCCGATATTTTAGAACCGGGATTGCCGGCAGCTCGTAAAGAAATTGGATATCTCATGGAAAATGATGAAGATCTGCTTTCTTATGTAGCGTTCCCAGCGGTTGCGGAGAAATTCTTAAAAGAGAGAATGGCAGGCAAGACCAGAACGGATTATAATATTGCTGATGAAAACGAAAAAGACGGGAAAAAAGGCGTGTATCCTGTCCAATAGAATCATAATCCAAGGGGCAGGTGTTACCAAGTAGGTACACCTGCCTATCTTATTATAATGAGGAGGGATTTAATGAAACACTTAGAGTTCATCAACTATGTAGAAGCGATATTAAAAGAAGGTCAAGTTCCCGGGGCACAAATCTGTTTAATGGATAGCAGCGGCATAATTCTCGCTCATCCCTTTGGTTTCGCTGACATCGAAAAAACAAAGCCAATTACAGAAAAAACGATCTTTGGAATTGCCTCGATGAGCAAATCTTTGACTTGCACTGCAATCTCTCTGCTTGAGCATGAGGGAAAGTTATCCTGGCAGGATCCTGTCTGCAAATACTTTCCTGCATTTTTGATTCCCGGCATGCCTCCTGAAGCAGTAACTTTGGAACATTTAGCGATGCATACAACGGGGATTCCACCACTGCCGACTTTAGCTTGGTCTTTTGTTCAACATACGACTCCGGATCCATGGGAAGAAGAGGAGTATCAGCAACTGGCAAAAGAAGCCGAATCTAATGTAGACACGGTCGAGGATATTATTCGTTATATTGCAGAAGGGAAGTATCGCGCTTTAGGGCAAGCGGGAGAGTATCGGAGTTATCTTAATGAAGGCTACGCCCTTCTTTCATCCGTGGTGGATCAAGTTGCTCATCAAACGTTGGAGAGCTTTCTGGCAGAAAGGGTCTTCAAGCCGTTAAAGATGTTCCATACTACCTTTGATTTAGAAGAAGCGAAAGCATCCGGAGATATCACGGATCTTTTTTCCAAAGTCAAGGGAGAAGTGAAAGGCTCCAAAATTTGGGATGAGGCTCCTCCATATCGAGGCTGCGGATGGGTTAAATCGACAGCGGAAGATATAACCAAGTACTATCTCTGTTTATCGCAAGGGGGAAAGCTGAATCATCAACAGGTACTTCCCTTTGAGGTTACTGAGCAAATGTTTGGGAATCGATTTCCTTCCACTGTTGAAGGCACCTATTGCTATGGATTAAATAAGCATGTTTTCAAAGGACATGTGATTTGTGATCACTCCGGAGGCCTAAAAGGGGTCGCCTCTCGCGGAGGCTTCTTAAAGGATGAGGGCTTTGCGATAACCATTTTGACAAACTTGGGGAGTTTTAATACGGCACCGATCTTTAATGCCGCTATGAATTGGAAGTTGGAAGTTCCCCTCGAAACCAGCCATCAATGGGCGACCCCTGCGAATTCTACTTTTTTTTCACCGGAAGTGTACACCGGAAAATTTAGTATTCGTGAAGGGAAAGAACAGATTATTGAAATCATATTTGATGAAGAGAAAGGGTTGTTTGTCCGGGTAGAAGATCAAGAGCTACGGATGATTCACTGCGGTAGAACAGACTTTTTATTGATTCCAAAAGATGGCAAAGAGAGCGATGCTATCGTCTGTAAAGCTTTTGTAAGAGATGGAAAAGCTTGGGGTTACAGCCGTGGCTCTCGCATTCTGCAAAGAATTTAATACACTCTCTAAACATCCTAAGAACGATAAGTTCTTAGGATGTTTTTTTTGTTTTTCTAGTTGACAAAGAAAAACTGCTGTGGTATTATAACAAGGCACTCACAAAAAAAACAGTATTTTTGCAGTGCAACAGATCCTTGAGAACTAAACAGCGAAAAATAAAATGTGACGAAGAAAAAGTCAACATTCTCTAAGAATGTTGATATACTAATTTTCTTTGGGAAATGTTAATGAAATAACTTTCCGAAGGAAAGTTACTAACCGGTCAATTCAAAAAACGAGGGATCGAAGGTGACTCTGACTGTGCGGTAAGGGAAAGCTGAAGGGGTCTCAAAAAAGTCATACTACGAAAGTGGTATGCAACACAAGCCAGAATCGTAAGATTTAATGTTTGTAACAAGGAGCTAGATTAGCTCTACAATAGAAATTATTGGAGAGTTTGATCCTGGCTCAGGACGAACGCTGGCGGCGTGCCTCATACATGCAAGTCGAGCGGATGTAGTAATACATCAGCGGCGGACGGGTGAGTAACACGTGGGCAACCTGGCCT